>SNRY01000130.1_pt1 | contig 27971 bp, 22 predicted proteins | sample 4693421 | NCBI WGS metagenome assembly SNRY01 (sample SAMN11003215, study PRJNA524138) | termite gut metagenome | isolation source: Bacteroidetes bacterial symbionts from single cell of protist host amplifed... | host: Streblomastix strix ... | reverse complement strand
ATATGGAGGATACCCGTCCGAGTGATATTGACCGAATAGATAAACTCTTTGCCATGGTAATAACGGCTTTTACCCGGGCATATATCGTTGGTATTTATGTCCACGAGAATTTGAAACAATTAAAAATCGTATTGTTAAATTAATATAGGTAATTCATTATTGAGTTCTAGAAATAATAATTTTAACGATTTATCAATCATGTGTTGAGCCTTGCTGTAGCACTTTCCTTTTCGTTTGAATCTTGCCAAATAATGTCTAATTCTACTGTTGTAACCTTCCACGGTGAAAGTCTCCGCCTTTGTCTGCAGATGTTTTTCCTTCGGGATAAAAGATTCGTAGCCTTTCCAATAATCCGAACAGTAAAAAGATACGGGAATATCCTTTACTTCTTCCCAAAGTTTGAGTCCTGTTTCTGTGGAACGATCTCCGCTGACAAAACTGACAAACCGCTTTCCAAGTCGGTCAACGGCAATCCAAATCCAGCAGTAGTTTTTTTTGAACCCACATACGTATGCATCTCATCCGGTTCCATAAATGCAACCCCTTCTTCCTTCTTTGGCAAATCCACTTGAGACCCCCATTTCTTGACCCAGGCGTAAACCGTTCCGTAACTGATGTGTAACAGGCGACCTATCGCCCGAAAACCCAATCCTTCCAAATACAGCTCCAATGCCTTGCGTCTGGTTTCCGCCGATTTTACATCCGATTTCCTTTCTACCGTATAATGATACCGGCATTCTTTACATTGATAACGTTGGCGACCTTGAACAAAGCCGGCCTTGTGATAATGTATGCTTCCGCATCGAGGACAATCCATAACTTTTTGCAGGCAAAAATAATATTACTATCTTAAATTAACAATACCAAATTAAGTAACAATTACCGCAAAGGTAAATTTTATGTGTTTTTCGCTACAAACAAACTATCAAAATCGTATATTTATGCCACCGATAATCCGGAAAGTAAATGGAAAAAGACAGTTGAATATACTAAAATAACATAAAAGAATCCGCATGAAAAAAAGTATTGTATTCCTGTTTCCGATGATTGGGATAACCGGCGTATTGTTTGCTCAAAATCCGTTTATTACGGATCAATTCACTGCCGACCCCACGGCAAGGGTCTTTGAAGAAAAAGTGTATGTCTATCCTTCACACGACATCCCCAGCCCTATTGAGCAGCTGAAAGAGTGGTTCTGCATGGCGGATTATCACGTATTCTCGTCGGAAAACCTGACGGATTGGAAAGACCATGGCATCATCGTAAGCCAAGACAACGCACCCTGGGTGGATGCTGCATCGTATAGCATGTGGGCGCCCGACTGTATCTATCGCAACGGCAAATACTACTTTTATTTTCCGGCAAAAGTCAAAGATTCGTTAGGAAATGGTTCTATGATAGGCGTCGCTGTTGCCGGTGAGCCTTATGGACCTTTCGTTCCACAAGCCGAACCCATGAAGGGCGTGTATGGCATCGATCCTTGTACGTTGATAGATAAAGATGGTCAGGCATATATTTATTGGGCGGGGTTTGGTAACTTAATGATAGCCCAATTAAAAGAAAACATGTTGGAACTGGCTTCCGACCCTGTACAGATACGTGAATTACCCGGCAAGGGACTGAAAGAAGGACCGTTTGTATTCGAGCGTGACGACAAGTATTATTTCACCTTCGCATGGGTGCAAGACTCGACGGAAACGTTAGCCTACGCTATGGGAGATAACCCCATGGGACCTTTTGAAATGAAAGGGGTCATTATGGATCAATCACCTACGGGATGTTGGACAAACCACCATTCCATTATTGAATATAAAGAACAATGGTACTTGTTCTATCACCACAACGACCTTTCGCCTGATTTTGACAAAAACCGGTCTATCCGTGTGGACTCGCTCCATTTCAATCCCGACGGAACGATCCGGAAGGTAATACCCACCTTGCGCGGCGCCGGCATTACCGATGCGCACAAGAAAATACAACTCGACCGCTACAGCCGGTTGAGCGACGCAGGCACACACATTGACTTCCTCCATACGGCAAATACATTTGAGGGTTGGAAAACTATTTTAAGCGATAAGGACGCCTGGGTACAATACAACCGGGTTGATTTCGGAGCTAAAAACCTGAAAACAATCAAAGCCAGAATATCTTCGACCACAGGCGGTAAACTATTAGTGCGAACAGGCGGGCTAAACGGAACGGTTATCGCCGGAATAAAGGTGCCCAAAAGCAGGGAGTGGATGGATGTGAGCGCTCCACTCAAGGATACTCCGGCAGGCGTGCTTGATTTGTTTGTCGCACTGGACGGCAAAGGCGTTGTTGAGATAGATTGGATAACTTTTGCCAAATAAGGGAACAGGAAATGATTCATCAATACATATTAACCATGAAAACATACTGTTTATACTTCATTTTATTTCTTTTTGTAGAAACATCTGCATTTGCAGCAGATCCGTTTGTTTTTACAAAAGGCAGCAGCAGTTGGTTTCCGTTGGCGTTAAAAGGCATGCCGGCAAGCATTATGACCGACGTAAGCGACAAAGGCGTCTTACGGGCGGTAAATGATTTGCACGAAGACTTGAAACGGGTAACCAATTGCCTGCCGCTAACCTATTTGGCAAATGCCGTTATCATTGGCACAGTGGGGCAATCGGCTCTCATCGACAGACTGATAAAGGAGGGCAAGATTGACAGAAATGACCTCGCAGGAAAATTTGAAAAATACATCATCCAAACCGTAGAAAATCCCGTGAAAGGCGTTGATAAAGGTTTGGTTATCGCCGGAAGCGACAAACGCGGAACCATTTACGGCATTTACGAAGTGTCGCAGCAAATCGGCGTGTCGCCCTGGTACTGGTGGGCGGACGTACCGGCGCTGCATCAGGAAAACCTGTACGTGAAGCCCGGAAAATATACCGACGGCGAACCGGCAGTGAAATACCGCGGCATCTTTATCAACGATGAAGCGCCGGCGTTTCAAGGCTGGTGCGTGGAAAAGTTTGGAGGCGTCAATTCGAAAATGTACGAACACATGTTTGAATTAATCCTCCGCCTGAAAGGCAATTTCCTTTGGCCCGCCATGTGGGGTAACGCCTTTTACGATGACGACCCAATCAATGGCGTCTTGGCAAACGAAATGGGCATTGTCATCGGCACATCGCACCACGAGCCGATGGGACGCGCACACGACGAATGGCGACGCTACGGAAAAGGCGAATGGAATTATGAAAAAAATCCCGATACGTTACGGGAATTTTGGCATAGCGGCATGGAACGTATGAAAGACTATGAAGCCGTGGTAACCGTCGGTATGCGTGGCGACGGAGACGAGCCGATGAGCGCGGAAACCAATATTGCGTTTCTGGAGAAAATCATAAAAGACCAACGGCGGATAATCGAACAGGTTACCGGTAAAAAGGTGGAGGAAACACCTCAAGTGTGGGCTTTGTACAAAGAAGTGCAAGACTACTACGACAAAGGTATGCGCGTCCCCGACGATGTGACGCTGTTGCTCTGTGACGACAACTGGGGCAACGTGCGCAAACTGCCCAACGTCAAGATGCCGAAACGCAAAGGCGGATATGGCATGTACTACCATTTCGACTATGTAGGCGGTCCGCGTAATTACAAATGGATAAACGTTAGCCAAATACAGCGTATATGGGAACAAATGAATTTAACCTACAGTCACGGAGTAGATAAACTTTGGGTGGTCAATGTAGGCGATTTGAAACCGATGGAATTTCCTATCAGTTTCTTTCTTGATATGGCGTGGAACCCCGGTAGCTTCAACGCCGACAATCTGCTGCTCTATACTGAAACGTGGTGCGCCCGGCAATTCGGCAAAAAATATGCCGCAGAGGCTGCCCGCCTCCTGAACTTGTACACCAAATACAACAGCCGTGTAACACCCGAAATACTGAATGATCAAACATACCGTTTGGATAATTACAACGAGTGGGAAACAGTAGTCAACGATTACAAAGACCTGGCATTGGATGCGCTTCGTCTGTACAATCTGCTGCCTGTGGCATACAGGGATGCGTTCGATGAACTGGTATTGTTCCCCATCAACGGAATGTGCAACCTCTACGAAATGTACTATGCCGTTGCCATGAACAGGTATTACGCTCAATCGTACGACATGCGAGCCAACGGATATGCCGGTAAAGTGAAAGAATGTTTTGCACGCGACTCCTTACTGACTGTTCATTATAACAAAGAAATAGCCAACGGCAAATGGGCGCACCAGATGGATCAGATACGCATTGGCTACACTTCCTGGCAGCAGCCGTTCCGCAATATCATGCCGCAGGTGGAATATGTGTACCGCCAAGAGCCGGAAGAAAAACGGTTTATAGAGAAAGACGGCTACCTGTCCATCGAAGCATGTAACTTTGCCCGCGCACAAGGCGCCGGAGCTATCCGGTGGCAAGTTGTTCCCGATCTGGGACGAACCCAATCAAGCGTAACCACCTTCCCGCAAAATGTCTATCCGGAGGACAATGAGGAAGTCTTTCTTGAATATGACCTGCAAACCGTTTCGTCGGGCAACGTGGAAATACACGTTTGGCTTGCGCCTACGTTGAATTTCAATGCCAATAAAGGCTTGCGCTACGCGCTTTCGTTCGATGGTGGCAAAGAAGAAATCGTCAACTTTAACGGTCATTACGACGGATTGCTCGGCAGTTGGCAAGGCGAACGGATTATCAAACAGGCAACTAAAATGAAAGTGAGCCACGCGGGTCATCATACGCTACGTGTTCGCGTACTTGAACCCGGCATTGTGTTTGAAAAAATCATGCTGGACTTCGGTGGATTGAAACCCTCTTACTTAGGCGCTCCGGAAAGTCAATATGTTACCGGCTCTCCGTTCCCCGCTTTCCCGCCTGTGGGCGTTACCACACGCTTGGATCATGATCAAATGACGGCGCAAATGGAGCTTGAATACCCCGTTTTACCCTCACGGAAAGAAGATTTTGAAAAAAATCATGCGAAGCGGATAAAAGACTTGGGGAGTGATGTAAAGTTGCAACCGCAGAAAGCGGAAGAACCCGAAGGCAACTGTGTGTGGGATTCGGAATACCATTGGTTGGCGGGAAATGCTATGCGCTACCAAGGCGTGGATGAAAGTAGCGCTGATGGCTACATGCCTCGCAAAGTGCTACATTTACCCGTAGATGCCGAATCGTTGGTGGCGCTTTGCGCACCACGTCCTCTTTTTATTGGTAGCGGCGATCTTACTAAAGGCGACGCATGGGTTGATCCCTACGGTTTGTACCTGACAGCTTTGGCAGCAAGCCCGGTATATGAGTTGCTGGGCAAAAAAGGCATCGTGATGGACGACACAATGAGTTATCATAGCATGAACAAAGCAGTCACACCGGAAGCCAAAGATTCTTACAAACTCTTGCGGACGGAACGAATAGCATCCGGACCGGGGCGATATGGCGCTTAAACCCGCTATTGCGGCTGCTCATCATGGACGTAATCAAAATGAATATTAATTTCAAAAATAATCTCAGATGAAAAAATATTATTTTACACTTGGTCTAAGCTTTTTGATGGTTGGATGCGGAACCCCCCGGATCGAAAATAATACGCTAAAAGACGCATTGAGAGGGAAATTTTATATCGGCACGGCATTAAACATCCGGCAATTCACAGGAATGGATGTGTTGCCGGAACGGGTAGCACGGGAAAACTTTTCGGCTATTGTGCCGGAAGATTGCATGAAAAGCATATATCTGCAACCCAAGGAAGGCGAATTCTTTTTTGATGAAGCCGACCGGTTTGTGGCATGGGGCGAAGCAAACAGCATGTGGATAACGGGGCATTGCCTTGTGTGGCATTCGCAATCCCCATCGTGGTTTTATGTGGATGAAAAAGGCGACAATGTGTCGCCCGAAGTGCTGAAAGAACGGCTGAAAACACACATTACTACCGTGGTTACGCGCTACAAGGGACGTATCAAAGGGTGGGATGTAGTGAACGAAGCCATAATGGAAGACGGCTCATGGCGCAAAAGTAAATTTTACGAAATACTGGGAGAAGAATTTATTCCCCTAGCGTTTCAATATGCCCACGAAGCCGACCCGGACGCAGAATTGTATTACAACGACTATTCAATGGCGTTTGAAGGAAAACGAAACACCGTTGTTCAACTTGTGAAAACGCTTAAAGAACGTGACATCCGCATTGATGCGGTAGGTATGCAAGGGCATATCGGAATGGACTATCCGGCGTTGGAAGAATTTGAAAAAAGCCTGATCGCCTTTGCCGGAACGGGTGCAAAAGTGGTAATTACCGAATTAGACCTTACTGTGTTGCCTTCACTCAATCCCAATGTAGGCGCTGCCGTAGAAGCTAATTTCGACTACCGGAAAGAACTTAATCCCTACGCCGGCGGGCTGCCCGACAGCATAGCGCAGACTTGGAACAGACGGATGTCCGATTTCTTCCGTCTATTCCTGAAACATCAGGACAAGATTACCCGTGTAACCTTATGGGGCGTGTGTGATAGCGATTCGTGGCGCAATAATTGGCCTATTCTCGGCAGAACGGATTACGCATTGCTATTCGACCGGCAAGGCATAGCAAAACCGGTGGTAGGCGAAATTGTAGAGTTGGCAAGTAAATAAAACAGACAAACGATGAAATAGCTATACTTAATTAGCAATGCCGATTTAATAATAATTAACCCATATATTCCCAAAAATGAAATTTATTAATATCTGTAAAATATTTGTCCTTTGTTCGACAGGGATAATAGGTAGTATGCCCTTATTCAGTTGTGGCGGGGAGGGATCTCCCGGTTCACAGGAATTGGCGCTCAACGATTCGAGTTATTTTGAAGCTCGCGGAATCAACGTGCTGGTCTTTAGCAATTTGTATGATTCGGCTTTTGACGATTCCAAAATGAGCGGCGTTGAAATTATTCACCACGGAGTTCGTACAGCTACCAACGGGGATGTCCGATTAAACCCGACTCCCGGACAATGGGGCGCCATACCCCAATTTGTAGAGCGTAAAACAGATAAGGAAAATCAACGGATTGAAGCCGTTTTGAACTATCCACACTATGATTTTAAATACAGCGTACGGGGAGAAGCCCGTGACGGAGGCTTTTATGTGGGCGTTTATGTGGACAAACCCATTCCCGAAGCCTTGAACGGCATTGCAGGGCTTAATCTTGAGTTTACGCCTGCCGCCTATTTCGGGAAATCATTCATCATGGATGAAAAACAGGGGCTGTTCCCTTTGTATCCAAGCGATTTGATGGAAACAATAAACGGAGAAATAGAACCTAAGCCCATTGTTTCAGGCAAACATTGCGTGCTTGCCCCGGATGACCCGCAAAGGCATATCTCGATTCGCAGTACGGACGAGAGCGAGCTTCTCTTGTTCGACGGAAGGAACCAAGCCCAGAACGGCTGGTTCGTAGTGCGCAGTCTGTTACCGGCAGGCAAATCGGGGAAATTAGTCGAATGGTTTATTACAGCCGAAACCATACCCGGCTGGACAAGAAAACCCGTGATTGCTCATTCGCAGGTAGGGTATCATCCCTCCCAACAAAAAATAGCCGTTGTAGAACTGGATAAAAATGACAAAGCCAAATCAACCGTCAGTTTGCTGAAGATAAACAGTGACGGGAGTGTAGTCAAAGCGCTTTCCGGAACTCCGCAGGATTGGGGCGCTTATTTAAGGTATAATTATCTGAAATTCGATTTCTCTACGGTTCAAGAACCGGGTATTTATGTGCTTGAATACGGAGAAGTACGTACCGATCCTTTCCCTATCGCTACGGATGTGTATCAAAGGGCATGGCATCCTACGTTAGATGTTTTTTTTCCTGTCCAGATGGATCATGTTTTTGTGCGGGAAGCGTATCGTGTTTGGCACGGAGCGCCTCATTTGGATGACGCCTTACAGGCTCCCGTTAACCATACCCATTGGGACTTGTGGGTACAGGGAGCGGAAACAGGCAACAAATACAAACCGCTGGAACATATACCCGGATTGAATGTGGGCGGGTGGTTTGACGCCGGTGATTTCGATATTCAAACGCCTTCCCAACATGCGGTAGTCATGGGTTTGGTACAAGCGTGGGAGAAATTCGGACTTCAACGTGACGAAACCACGATTAACCAAAAAGACCGGTATGTAGAGATGCATGTACCGGACGGACAACCGGATATTCTGCAACAGATTGAGCATGGAGTCTTACAGTTGGTTGCACAAGTAAAAGCCGTTGGCTATGCCATTAATGGTATCACCGAATCGCACCTGTATCAATACAGGCATTTGGGAGATGCGGTGAATAAAACCGATAACCGGATCGATAATCCGGTTCATAATCCGCGTTTAGAGAGTTTACGAACCGATGACCGTGCCGGCAGCACATTCGACGACCGCTTTGCTTTCACCGATCGTTCTTCGTCTATGAACTACGGCACAGCCACCTCTCTGGCTGCTGCAAGCCGTGCTCTGAAAGGGTATAACGATCGATTGAGTGAAGAGTGCCTCGCTGTTGCCCAACAGATTTGGAAGGATGAACACAGCCATGAACCCGATTTTCGGAGTTGGGGGAAACGCATTGAAACGAAAGAATCTCTGGCGTCCATAGAGTTGAGAGCAGCCTTTGAACTTTGGCGTACCACGGGAGATTCTACCTATAAGACACATATTGATGAATTGCTGCCTGCCATAGAGCAACAATTCGATCGGAATGTTGCACTTATCGCCCAGATAATCCCTTATATGGACGAATCGTTTAAACAGCGTATGAAACCTTTGGTAAAGACGTATGTCGGACATTTAGCCGGATTCGACAAGCTGAATCCTTACGGGGTACTGATTTCTACCGGAGGATGGGCTGGAAACAGGGGCATTATCCAAATGGCAACCACTTGTTACCTTTTGCATCAGTCTTTTCCCGACCTGATTGATCGTGAATATGTTCTCAGAGGATTGAATTACCTGTACGGTTGCCATCCGGATAGCGATATCTCATTTGTTTCGGCGGTGGGCGCTTCCTCCAAGAAAGCGGCTTACGGGAATAACCGTGCCGACTTCACTTTCATTGCCGGTGGAGTAGTCCCCGGCGTAAGAATCTTAAAACCGGATTTTCCTGAAAACAGGAATGACTATCCATTTATCTGGAGCGAAAACGAATATGTAATAAATGTGGCAGCCGAGTATATCTTTTTGGTAAATGCCGTAAATGAACTATTAAATTAATGCAATTACCCCATTTACAAACACAATATCAAAAAACAAATAATATCAAAAAAATTCAAGATGAAAAAAGTAGTTTTATTTTGTACCATAGCGTTGTTGGGAAACATTTTTGCCCTATTTGCGCAAAACAAGTTGATTATCTATGCCGACCAGGGCAAAGGAACCATCAGCAAACACATTTACGGACACTTTTCCGAACATCTCGGTCATTGCATCTACGAAGGTTTTTGGGTGGGCGAAAATTCGCCCATCCCCAATACCCGCGGCATTCGTAACGATGTTGTCGAAGCATTGAAAGAAATACAAATTCCGAATCTCCGTTGGCCCGGCGGATGCTTTGCCGACGAATACCATTGGATGGATGGTATCGGACCACGGAATCAACGTTCCAAGATGATAAATACGCATTGGGGGGGCGTGACGGAAGATAACAGTTTCGGCACACACGAATTTCTTGATCTTTGCGAACAATTGGATTGTGAGCCGTATATCTGTGGAAATGTCGGCAGTGGCACAGTGGAAGAAATGTCGAAATGGGTGGAATATATCACTTTCGACGGTGAAAGCCCAATGGCAAACCTGCGCAAACAAAATGGTCGCGAAAAACCTTGGAAAGTGAAATTTTGGGGCGTTGGCAACGAAAACTGGGGTTGCGGCGGTAACATGACAGCCGACTTTTACGCCGACCAATACCGGCGTTACGCTACGTATTGCCGTAACTACGGTGACAATCGCTTGTATAAGATTGCCGGAGGCGCTAATTCAGATGATTACAACTGGACAGAAGTGCTGATGAAAAATGCAGGCGGTCAGATGCAGGGATTGTCGTTGCATTATTATACGGTTCCAAAAAATTGGGACGATAAGGGTTCGGCTACTCAATTCGACGAGGATGAATATTTTACTACTATCTCGAAAACGACCCGGATGGACGAAATAATTACCAAACATGCTGCCGTCATGGATAAGTACGATCCTCAAAAAAAAGTAAGTCTTATTCCTGACGAATGGGGTACGTGGTACAATGTGGAACCCGGCACAAATTCAGGATTCCTCTACCAGCAGAATACGCTGCGCGATGCTATTGCCGCCGCCGCCAACCTGAATATTTTCAATAATCATTGCGACCGCGTAAAAATGACAAACATCGCTCAAACGATTAACGTATTGCAAGCGGTTATCCTTACAGAAAAAGAAAAAATGCTGCTAACGCCTACTTATTGGACTTTTTGGCTATACAAAGTGCATCAGGATGCCACCTTGTTGCCATTCTCACTCTCGTGCGGCAAATACGGACTGAACGGTGAGAAAATAGATGCTGTCAGCGTTTCGGCTTCCAAAGACGCTTCGGGAAAGATACATATCACTTTGGTAAACATGGACCCGAACAAGGAACAGGCGATTGATGCCGAATTGCAGGGTGTTGCGATTAAAAATGTTACAGGGAAAGCGCTTACTTCCGCCAAACTAAATGACCATAATACTTTTGACAATCCTAATGCCGTTACAGTTAAAGATTTTGACGGAGCTAAGATTTCAAATGCTGCGCTTTCTGTGATATTGCCTCCTAAATCTGTGGTGATGATTGAATTAAATTGAAATGAATCTATGTATTACTTTACTCGCAGTGTATAGTCAAACCAAATGCACAAATTACGAACCAATTAGAAGACTGCAAATCCATCAAAGTAGAATGAAGAAATGGCTGATATTTCGTTGACTATGAATCATTTCGGCGTTAGCGAAGAAGATTTGAGAAGGGTACTTGCCACAGCATTAGAGAAAGGGGGAGATTACGCCGATCTTTTCTTTGAACATACTTTCAGCAATTATGCCGGATTGCAAGATGGAGCGGTGAATCGTTCTTCCTCAAACATAGATTCCGGTGTAGGCATTCGGGTACTGGCGGGCGACCAAAGCGGTTATGCCTACGTGGAGAATGTAACACCCGGCGACATGCTGAAAGCGGCTCGTACGGCGGCTCGTATTGCTTCGTCCGGTAAGAAGATAAATCCCGCCGGTTTAACGGAAAAAGTTTTTCATAGAAATTATTATTCCGTTATTACTCCCTGGGAAGAAGTGGCTTTGAAAGAGAAGATGCCTTTTTTACAAGAATTGAATGATAAGGTTTTTGCATTGGACAAACGGGTGCAAAAAGTCTCTGCTTCACTTTCGGACACTACTTCACATATCCTGTTTTGTAATTCCGAAGGAGTGATGTATTATGATTACCGTCCCATGGCTTCACTCTCTGCCGTTTGCATCATGGAAGAAAACGGGAAGATAGAAAATGCTCATTCATCGCGTTCGTATCGTAAAGGTTTTGAGTTTCTCAATGGCGATATCGTGAATGTGATTGCCCGTGAAGTAGTAGAAAAAACTTCTATTCTCTTTAAGGCGGTAAGACCAAAAGGCGGGGAAATGCCTGTGGTAATGGGTGCGGGCAGTTCGGGTATTTTGCTTCATGAAGCCATCGGACATGCTTTTGAAGCTGACTTTAACCGGACAAATACATCTATATTTTCCGATTTGTTGAACAGGAAGGTATGCAATGAACATATTAATGTAGTGGACGATGGAACTATTTGGTTCAATCGCGGTTCTGTTAATGTTGACGACGAAGGGGTAGAAGGACAAAAAACGTATATTGTCAAAGACGGCATATTGACGAGTTATCTACACGACCGTATCAGCGCCGCTCATTATGGCGTTTCTCCAACGGGTAACGGACGGCGCGAATCATTTCGTAAGATACCTGTTCCTCGTATGCGATCCACTTATATGGAGGCTGGGAATTTGAAAGAAGAAGATATTATTTTTTCAGTAAAAAAGGGAATCTTTGTAGATAATTTTACGAATGGACAAGTGCAAATCGGCGCAGGTGATTTTACTTTTTTCGTGAAATCGGGATATTTGATCGAAAACGGTAAACTGACACGTCCTATCAAAGACATTAATATTATTGGGAATGGACCAAAAGCATTGGCTGATATAACTATGATAGCCAATAATAATAAGATTGACGACAGTACGTGGACATGCGGGAAGGATGGACAAGATTGTCCCGTTACTTGTGGTATGCCTTCTGCCTTAGTGAGCAAACTTACGGTAGGGGGAGAAAGTTGAATGATTGATAGACGTATGTGGACATGATACCGGACAGTAATAAAAAATTGGCGCAACAAGCCATGGATTTTGCCTTGAAAAACGGATGCCAAGCAGCAAGGGTAACTCTTTATTCGGGTTCTAACACTTCTTTTGAGTGGCGAGACGGCAAAATAGATAAGCTGCAACAAGCATCGGAGAACGAATTAAGCATTTCCTTGTATGTAAACGGACGATATGGAAACTACTCCACCAATCGTTTGGAAAGGAGAGAAGTGGAATCGTTCATTCAAAATGGAATGGATTCTACCAAGTATTTGGTTGCCGACGAGGCGCGAACACTTCCCCATCCGGATCGATATTACCAAGGTGGAAAACCCGATTTGCAATTACTTGACGCTAACATGGAAACCATATCTCCGGACGATAAAGCAGCATTGGCAAAAACAGCCGGAGAGGAAGCTTTAGGTAAAGATAACCGGATTGTTTCGGTGCAATCGTCTTATGACGAGGGGACGGCTTTTAATTATTTCCTAACAAGTAATGGATTTGAGGGTGAAACAGGAAAATCGTGGTGTTCTCTTTCGGTTTCCATAAGTGTCAAAGGAGAAGGAGACGCACGTCCTTCCGATTATTGGTACGACTCTTCGCTTTATTTCGATAAATTAATTAAAGAAGGTATCGGTAAAAAAGCCTTGGAACGAGTTTTCCGTAAATTGGGACAACGGAAGGTTCATTCGGGTAAATACACCATGGTGGTTGATCCGGTAAATTCCAATCATTTGCTTTCGCCAATGCTAAGCGTTTTATCTGGCGCTGCCCTACAGCAGAAAAATTCTTTTTTGTTGGATAAACTCAATCAAAAGATTGGCAGCGACAAGCTTACTTTGACGGACGACCCGCATTTACCGCAGGCTTTCGGTGCGCGTTATTTTGATCAGGAAGGAGTAGCTACCGGACGTCGTTCCATTTTTGAAAATGGGATATTGAAAACATACTTCATTGATACGTATCATGCAAAGAAAATGAATGTAATTCCAACAATCGGTTCACCTTCCATTTTAATGCTGCAAACAGGCACAAAAGAGTTGGAAGGTCTAATTGCCGGAGCGGATCATGGAATTTTAGTAACAGGCTTCAACGGCGGTAACTGCAACAGTTCCACCGGAGATTTCTCCTACGGTGTGGAAGGTTTTCTTATTGAAAAGGGTGAGTTGACAATTCCTGTTTCGGAAATGAACGTAACGGGTAATATGTTTACACTTTGGCGTTCATTGGTTGAAACGGGTAATGATCCGCGTCTTTCTTCCTCGTGGCGAATCCCGTCGTTAGTGTTTGAGGGAGTAGATTTTAACGGGATTTAGCGAGTGACCTTATTTTATGGCAGATATGGGATAGAGAAATAAATAAAGTAATGTTATAACATTTTCTTTTGTTTTATTATATTTGCGCATCATCATGTTATAACAGTATAGGATATGGAAACAACGATTGTACAAATAGGAAACAGCAAAGGGGTTGGAAGTGAAATATCAAAAAAACGCCCTTGTGTTGTTGTCAGTCCAAGGGAAATACATGATTATATGTGTACAGCTATTGTTATTCCTATAACATCTACTTTACAGAAACATCCTTGCCGGGTTCAATGCCGTATAAAAAACAGGGACAGTGAGATAGCTACCGACCAAATAAGAAGTATCGACAAAAGCCAGCTAGGGGACTTCATCAACACCTTATCGAAAAACGAGATTGAAGGACTGCAGAATTCCCTGAAAAAAATGTTTTTCTAATAACTACCACAGCCTCCTGTTTTTCAGCTTTCAAAAAAAAGATGGTTCAAGCGTTTGTTTGCTTTGGTTTCGGCTCGGTGGCTGAGCGAAGCTTCAACCCGGTGATTTTTCAGGCTACTCAAATGTTATTCATTTGATAATTCCTCTCTCCGAACTGCGAATAAAATCCACAATGTAACTTATTTCCGGAGTTACCTCCATTTCAGATTCTACTTTTACTAAGGCGTCTGTAATATTCAAACCGCTTTGATAAATGATGCGATAGGCTTCATGAATGCTTTCAATCAGTTCATTTGAAAAATTTCGACGGCGAAGCCCGATTATATTAAGTCCACAATAGGCTACCGGTTCGCGTCCGGCAATGATATAAGGGGGAATATCTTTTCCAAAACGTGTGCCGCCTTGAATCATCACGTATCCGCCTACCCGGCAAAATTGGTGCATTAATACTCCTGCGCTAAGGATAGCATTATCATCGATGATGATTTCACCGGCCATTTTAGTAGAATTACCGATAATACAACCATTACCGATGAATGAATCGTGCGCCACATGTACACTTTCCATCAATAAATTATTACTACCTACGATAGTTCTACCTTTTGCAGCCGTTCCACGGTTAATAGTTACATTCTCGCGGATAAGATTTTTATCGCCGATTTCGGCAGTGGTTTCTTCTCCTCGAAACTTTAAATCCTGCGGAATAGCTCCAATAACGGCTCCTGGAAAAATAGTATTTTCGTTTCCAATACGTGTCCCATATAAAATAGTAACATGCGGCATAATTTTATTGTTATCGCCGATAACTACATTTTTATCAATGTAAACAAAAGGAGCTATTTCTACATTTTTACCGATTTTTGCTCCGAGATGAATATATGCTAATGGGCTTATCATTATAATATTATTTGTTTTTTACTACTTGTGCCATAAATTCTGCTTCACAAGCTAACTTTTCACCCACAAATGAATATCCCTTCATCGAAGCAATTCCCCGTCGAATAGGAGTAAGTAGTTCTACTCGAAAGATAAGAGTATCTCCCGGAACGACTTTGTGCCGGAATTTCACGCTATCAATCTTTAAAAAATAAGTAGAATAACGTTTTACGTCTTCTACTGAATTCAATACGAGCAAACCGCCGACTTGCGCCATGGCTTCTACCAGCAATACTCCCGGCATAACAGGTTCTTGGGGAAAATGACCTTGAAAGAAAGGTTCATTTATAGTAACGTTTTTTATACCGACCGCATAGTTTGCTCCAATTTCCACAATTTTATCCACCAATTGAAACGGATAACGGTGAGGTAATAACTCACGAATACGGTTTACATCTAAAACAGGTTCTTCGTTACAATTATATATGGGAGCTTGAATTTCGTGCAAACGAATTTCTTTTCGTATTTGACGGGCAAATTTATTATTTATAGTATGTCCCGGACGAGTAGCTATAATTCTTCCTTTAATTGGTTTTCCGATCAATGCCAGATCGCCAATAACGTCGAGTAATTTATGACGGGCGCATTCATTGGGCCATACCAACGGCTTATGATTAATGTATCCCATTTGGAAAGCGTCCATGTGAGGAACTCCCATAATATCAGCCAATTTATCGTAGTTCTCTTGAGACATTTTGCGTTCGTAAATTACGATAGCATTATCCAAGTCTCCACCTCTGATCAATCCGGCGGATAGCAAAGGTTCTATCTCGCGAACAAATACAAAGGTACGGCTCGCTGCAATTTCGTCCCGAAATTTATCCATATTCTCCAACGTGGCAAATTGATTGGGAATAATAGTGGATTCATCATAAGAAATCAGAACATTTAGACTGAAACTATCATCGGGTAAAACAATAATGGATGAACCTGTTTCTTCGTCCCGAAATTCTATCTTCGATTTTATTATATAAAAATCTTTAATAGCATTTTGCTCTTCCGTCCCTACTTTCTCTATTTCTTGAACATAATGTTGGGAACTACCATCTAAGATTGGGAACTCCGGTCCATTTACTTGAATAAAACAATTATCAATTCCTAATGCATATAAAGCAGCCATACCGTGTTCCACGGTACAAACTTTTACATCGTTTTTCATTAATACGGTTCCACGTGTTGTTTCCATTACGTTATCTGCTACAGCATCAATAACAGGTTGTCCTTCCAAGTCTGTACGCTGTATTTTGTAACCGTGATTATCCGGAGCAGGATTAAACGTTACCCTAAGATTAAGCCCTGTATGAAGACCTTTTCCTTTCAATAAAAAGCTATCTTTCAAAGTTTTTTGTTTCAACATGAGTTTACTTCTTATTTAATTGTTGTTTTAATTCATCTAATTCTTTGCGAAGATTGTTCAATTCCGAATACATTTCGGGAAGTTTTTTATACAAAATAAACGACTTAATATTTTGCTTGGCTTCAATAGCAGGAGTCCCCATCATCTGAGTATTCGATTTTATATGGTTTGTTATACCCGATTGAGCGGAAATAGTTACTTTATCCCCTATTTTAATGTGTCCTACCATTCCTGCTTGTCCGCCAATCATGCACCATTCCCCCACTTTGGTTGAACCCGCTACACCCACTTGAGCAGCCATAACGGTATGCACCCCAATTTCATCATTATGGGCTATTTGAATTAAATTATCCAATTTAACTCCGGAATGAATAATCGTTGCCCCCATAGTCGCCCTGTCAACACACGTGTTTGCGCCAATCTCTACCTGATCTTCCAAAATAGTAATGCCTATTTGTGGAATTTTTTCATATCCTTTGGCAGAAGGGGCAAATCCAAATCCATCCGCACCGATAACAGCTCCCGAATGTATGATGCAATCGTTACCTATGCGACAGTCGTGATAAACATTAGTATGGGAATACAAAATACATCTTTGTCCTATCTCAACGCCATCGCCAATATAGGTATGCGGATACAATAAAGTATCATCACCGACAATAGCATTATCACCTATGTAAGCGAAAGGACCGATATAAACATTTTTACCTGTTTGCGCCGTTGGAGCAATATACGCTAATGAGTGAATGCCTTGTTTTTTCGGTTTACTTTTTTCGTACAAAGTAAGTAATTTTGCTAAACTTTCGTATGCATTATCTACTTTGATTAATGTGGCTTTTATCTCTTTTTCCGGAATAAAATCTTTATTAATCAACACGATGCTTGATTGAGTAGTATAAATATAAGGTGCGTATTTGATATTGGAAAGGAATGAAAGCGCCCCAGGTATCCCTTCTTCTATTTTTGCAAATGTATGAACAGTAATATTTTCATCTCCGGTAATTTCTCCTTGAATAAAGGATGCTATTTGCTTAGCGGAAAATTCCATATTTAATATATATTTTATAATCAATTTAATTTACAAATAACGGATTTTTTTTCATATATTCATTGCTATTTTATAATTATTGTGATATTGAGCAAACCTTTATAGAGGTGAATGACATCTTAATTATCAATGTGAACAGTAGTAACAGATATAATATTTTTTTACTTTTTTTGATAACAATGAAACGTTGAGCATATCGGATGCTTCGGCTATATTTTTTATTGTTCCGTCATTGAAAATGATGTCAATGCTTTCGTCTGCATAGTTATACATATTTTTTTCAATACGGCAAGTAGAGATAAAGTAACGATTGGCTGCTGAATGTGTAATGCCTAATTGTGTGCTGATATGTTGTGTTAATTCTTTCCGGTATTCTTTACCGGGAGGAGTAGGAGAAACTTCCACTTTAAATATATACCGGTTAATTATTCCGGCGCTTAATGTAGAAAGAATCTTATCGGAACAAGTAGCCCATACTTTTAAGGCTGTCCATATATCGTTATCGTCCAATTGTATGAAATTCTCTAAACAATCAGGGTTATTACCAAACTCTTTCCTGTCCACCTTATGATATAGAAAAAAACGTAAGGAAGGAGAAGCAAAGAGCTCTACGCCTTTAGAAACAAGTTCTTTAGCACGCAACAACGCATGGATTAACATCCGTTCATAAGCTACAGACGTTTTATGAAAATAGACTTGCCAATACATCAGGCGACGTGTGGTCAGGAAGTTTTCAATGGAATAGATTCCTTTGGACTCAACCACAAGCCGGTCATCCTGTACATTGAGCATTTTGATGATTCGAGCCGAACCTATATTACCCTCGATAACTCCGGTGTAAAAACTGTCTCTCCGCAAATAATCCATTCTATCCATATCTAATTGCCCACTGACAAGTTGGTGCAAAAACTTTTTAGGGTATTCGTCTTTAAAGATTTGAATAGCGGTAGTTAGTTGCCCGTTCATTTCTCTGTTCATCCGCTCCATCAGCATGAGAGAAATATCCTCATGTGTTAGTTGGGATATAAAGGTATTCTCAAAGAGATGTGAAAAAGGTCCATGTCCTATGTCGTGCAACAAGATGGCTATTTGAACGGCTTCTGTTTCATGGGGAAGTATTTTATTTCCTTTGGCAGCAAGTTGTAAAAGAGTTTCACTTGTCAGGTAAAAAGCTCCCAACGAATGTTGGAAACGCGTATGTTGGGCTCCCGGATAAACTACGGATGAAAGCCCCATTTGTTTGATACGGGTGAGACGTTGGAGTAAAGGGTGATGAACCAGTTCATACAAGATACCTTCCGGTATGTTAATAAAACCGAATACCGGATCGTTGATTATCTTTCGTTTGTTTGCCATTATCAGGCGAGATTAAAGAATTGTTTTCAGTTGTCCGGACATTTGCCGGCGAATTTCTTTTGCTGTTATGCGCGTGGCTTGGACAAAATTCTTGGAATTATCGGCATAAATGATAGCGCGTGATGAATTAACAATCAATCCGCATAGTTTGTTCATACCGTATTCGCACACCTTTTCGAGCGAGCCGCCTTGTGCGCCCATACCGGGAACTAATAGAAAATGATTAGGAACATACTTGCGGACATCGGCAAACATTTTTCCTTGTGTGGCGCCAACCACGTACATCATTTGTTCGTCATTAGCCCATTCTTGTGATTTCTTCAAGATTTTCTCAAACAAACGTTCACCATTCGTGTCTTTCGTTAATTGAAAATCTTGCGAACCTTTGTTAGATGTCACTGCCAGCAAGATTACCCATTTCTCAGGATAAAGCAAAAAAGGCTTTACACTGTCCTCGCCCATGTATGGAGCTACGGTAACCGCATCCATATTCAATTCGTCAAAAAAAGAGCGGGCATACATTTGGCTTGTGTTGCCAATATCGCCACGCTTGGCGTCGGCAATAATGAATTGATCCGGATAGTTTTCTTTTATATATCTGATAGTCTTTTCAAAAGCCATCCAGCCTTTTACTCCCAAACATTCGTAAAAAGCGAGGTTGGGTTTATAAGCGATGCAAAGATCGGCAGTTGCATCAATGATGGCTTTGTTGAAAGAAAAGACAGGGTCTTCTTCCGTTAACAGATGCTGAGGTATTTTTTCCACATCGGTATCAAGACCGATACAAAGAAAGGATTGTTTACGAATTATGTTTTCAAAAAGTTGTTGCTTGTTCATGATTCATTCCTCCAAACAGACATTACTTTTTTCTTTATCGTTAGGATATTAATTAACGAAACACCTAAAAATAATAATACGCCCACAATCAAAGCCGGCGAAAGTGAACCAATCTCTAATTGAGGAAAAAGTAAAGAAAGCGTTCCGGTATAAAAATTACGCAATACACTTACAAGCAGAATTGCCACTATCCACACAATTGCATTCAATCCCACAGTCAAAATTTGATAAGGAAGCCCTATTTGCAGGGGACTGTATCCGATGAGTAGTAAATTTTCAACTTTGTCCGTATTCTTCTGCAGCAGAAGATAAATACTCAACATAAGCAGATAGAACGATAATAAACTAATAAGTACTCCCACTCCCAACACCATGCCGACCACAAGGCGTAAAAAATAAGTAGTCTTCCCTGCATCCAGCTTATTGTCCTCTGTGTCATATTTTTTCTTTTGGAAATAACCGGCAATCGAAGAATCGGCAGGATTATCCACTTCAATAATAAGGCGGGAAACTTTGGCTTCCTCATTCGAAGCATACATTTCATTAGCTTGTGTCATGAAAGATTGTGGAACTAAAATAGTGTTCAACCGGTTGGAAAATCCGGCAATACTTCCTTTGTACTTTTCCGTATGTCCGTTACCTTGAATTTGAATATCTATGGATAGCAAACTTGTCATACCTTCCGTTATTTTAGGAAGATTGCGAGATGGGGCATAACCCAAGTTATACAAATTCAAATAATTGCGTGGAATAATGATAGGAATCATTTGAGAATCTTTATCGTAATGCCAATTTTCCAGACCGGAGTCTATAAATTCGTCAGGTACGGATTCAAAAAACATTTCCGTTGATAAACGCGCCCCGGCATTTCCCATTCCTAATCCGGCGTACACCTTGAACCGGGAAGGAGTAAAAGCGCCCATTCGTTTTGTAAAAGGTTGTTTCTTTAGCTCCTTTATTTCCTCCTGCGAAAAAGTATTGTCTTTACCGGCAAAAGAACCGAGTGCACTGATTCTTTTTGTAACAATGATGTATTCTTTCTTCATGAAACTGTCTCCACGTGTAAAAGCAGGAAGCACATCTTTATAGAATTGTACACCGGATAAAATAATAACCATACCAAAAAGGTTTGCCCCCAAAAAACCGAATAACTGCCCAGTACTAATATGTTGGCGAAGAAGTTTCCAAATAAGTTTCATTAATTTTAGAATAAATTTGCGCAAAGATAACTACTTTCAAAAGATTTAAACCTGTTTAAAAGATATTCAATAAAAATTAATCGTTTGTGGGCAAGCTTTTGCCCTTTGCAAGCAGCTTCTTGGCGCTTTGTTTTTGGGGAATGTCATTGCTTCCTTACCGGTAACTATGGGTTTGGAATTATTCCTGTTTTAAATATCGTTTCAACAATATTCAAATAGGCTTTTGAGCTTTTTATTATAATATCGAACAATCTTTTTATCTTTGCCACATGAAAAATATTTTTCAAACATGAAACAAACAATCTGCCGTTTTATCTATCATCAGCTATTAGGCTGGAAAAAAGTGGTTACGATTCCGTTGTACGATAAATGCGTTATTTGTGCAGCTCCGCATACGTCTAATAATGATTTATTGATAGGTAAACTTTTTTATGGAACTATGGGACAGGAAACAAGTTTTATGATGAAAAAAGAATGGTTTTTCTTCCCTATAGGACTTTTTTTTAAAACAATAGGCGGTATTCCGGTTGACCGTAAACGAAGAACGACACTGATAGAACAAATGGTCAACCATTTTGCCGAATCCAAAAGATTTCATCTTGCCATTACACCGGAAGGAACACGCAAAGCGAATCCGAAATGGAAAAGGGGATTTTATTATATCGCCTTAAAGGCATGTGTACCTATTGTATTGGTAGGTATTGACTACAAATCCAAAACGATTACATCGAACCAAGTGATTACTCCTTCGGGAAACGTGGAGGAAGATATCCGGAAAATAAAATATTATTTTAAACACTTCAAAGGAAAACATCCTGAAAATTTTTCCGTGGGGGATGTGTAATGGAAAACTTGTTAAGAACATCCGTTGTACAAACAGATATTGTTTGGGAAGACAAACAAGCAAATCTGCGTTATCTCCACGAAAAATTGGAACAACTTAGCGGAACAACCGATTTGGTTGTACTTCCCGAAATGTTTTCTACCGGCTTCAGCATGGAAAGCCGTTTGCTTGCCGAACCAATTTCCGGCAATACGATGACCACGCTGAAAAAGCAAGCTTCATGCCACCAGTTTGCCATTGCGGGAAGTTACATAGCAGTAGAAAATAACACTTACTATAATCGCGGCTTTTTTCTGACTCCCGAAGGCGATGCCTTTTTCTATGATAAACATCACCTCTTTCGTCCGGGAAAAGAATACGAACATTTTTCAACCGGCAACCGGAAAGTGATAATCCCATACCGTAATTGGAATATTTGTTTATTGATATGCTACGATCTTCGTTTCCCCGTATGGAGCCGGAATGTAAATAATGAATACGACTTGTTGATTTACGTAGCCAATTGGCCTTCTTCCCGTCGGCAGGTATGGGATACGTTGCTGCAAGCGCGTGCCATAGAAAATCTGAGTTATGTCTGTGGTGTGAATCGCACCGGCAACGACCGGAATATTCTTTATTACAACGGTGGAAGCGCCATATATTCTCCCCAAGGGGAAAAACTAACGGCAATTCCAAACGGAAAAGAGGCTATAGAAACTATTTCCCTCGACCTCGCTTCTTTGCAACTATTTCGTGAAAGATTTTCCGTATGGAAAGATGCGGATTCTTTTACTTTAACATGAGACGACACTAATTGATATAAATATGAAGACTTATCTCGTAACCGGCGCAGCCGGATTTATCGGCGCTAATTACGTAAAATATATTTTAGCAAAACACGATGATATCAAAGTGGTAATTCTCGACTTGTTGACTTATGCAGGAAACTATGGGACGATTGCCGCCGATATAGATAATGAACGGTGTTTCTTTGTGAAAGGAGATATATGCGACGCTTCTTTGATTGAGCGACTTTTCGGTGAATACCGGTTTGAGTGTGTAGTAAATTTTGCTGCCGAAAGTCATGTGGATCGCAGTATTGAAAATCCGCAATTATTTTTGACAACAAATATTCTCGGAACACAGAATTTATTGGAAGCTGCCCGTCGCACATGGATGTCCGGTAAAGATAATCAAGGATACCCTCTCTGGCGCAAGGGAGTACGCTATCATCAAGTTTCTACCGACGAAGTGTACGGTTCATTGGGAGCCGGAGGGTACTTTACGGAAGACACCCCGCTTTGCCCACATAGCCCTTATAGCGCCTCGAAAGCAGGAGCCGATATGTTCGTTTCGGCTTATCACGATACGTATAAAATGCCGGTCAGCATCACGCGTTGTTCCAATAATTACGGACCGTACCATTTCCCTGAAAAATTAATCCCGTTACTAATAAAAAATATATTGGAGGGAAAGCAGCTTCCCATATATGGCGACGGCAGCAACGTACGTGATTGGCTCTATGTGGAAGATCATTGCAAAGCCATTGATTGGGTAGTATGCAAAGGTACAGCGGGAGAAATTTATAACGTAGGCGGACATAACGAAAAAACCAATCTCGAAATAGTCAAACTGACCATTGCTACCATTCGCCGCTTGATGACGGAGAAACCCGGATATCGCAATGTGCTGAAAAGAAAAGAAAAAAATGATGCCGGCGAAATATCCGTAGATTGGATAAACGAAGACTTGATAACTTTTGTGAAAGACCGTTTGGGGCATGACCGTCGTTATGCCATTGACCCTACGAAAATTACCAACGAGTTAGGTTGGTATCCCGAAACAAAATTTGAAACGGGTATTGTGAAAACCATCGAATGGTATTTGAATAACCAGCCTTGGGTAGAAGACATTGCCGGAGGTGATTATCAAAAGTATTACGAACAAATGTACGGAAAACGGTAAGTTTTATACGGATTCGATGTGTCCTAAAATCCTTCGAGCAACCATCCTGCGGATAACAACAAACCCATCAACAACATATTCCGGGCAGTTTCTCCGAAGGTGATGTTAAGGGCTTTTCCCGCATAGATCCGTACCATTTTTCGCCATGTCATAAAATGGAAAATCAAATAAATTTGCGGAAGGAGCGCGGCATAAAAATGCCCGCCGCCAAAAAACCAAAGGCAAAGTAAAGACGACGCCACACCCGTCAATAAATAAAAGTAACGCCCGAACGGTTCGCCCAAGCGCACGATAAGGGTACGCTTGTTGCTTTCCCTGTCAGTATTGCGGTCGCGATAATTATTTATAATCAACATGGTATTTACCGTCAGTCCGGACACGAGCGAAGCTATCCATACATCAACCGTCAACGTTAAAGTCTGTACATAATACGTCCCGCAAACGGGAACGAAGCCAAAAAAAATAACAACAAGGAAATCTCCGGCTCCGTAATAGGAAAGCGGGTAAGGTCCTCCCGTATAAAGATAGGCAAACAGGAAACAAAATGCACCGACAAACAGAAGCTCCCAACCTCCGTGAAACAATAAACAACTTCCTGCTACGCAAGCGGCAAGCAAGATGCCGGCAATACCCCTTTTCATAGCTTTTGGCGTAATCCATCCTTGTGCTAAAGCGCGTTCAGGTCCCACTCTGTTTTTTTTATCAACTCCTTTCACGTAGTCGTAAAAATCATTAATCAGGTTAGCGGCAATTTGCATAAGGCAAGCAAAAAGGGCGCAGATCAAGGTGAGCCATCCATTAAATTTCCCATCTGCATAAGCCAACGAACTTCCTATAGCAACAGGAATCAAAGCTGCAACTAATGTTTTGGGACGGCTGCCGCTTATCCATGCTGCGAGGGAATTGGGTTTAATTTCTTTCATCACATAAATGACATCTCTTTGTTTTGATATCAGATGCAAAATTACAGTTATCACCTGTAATTTTTATCCCGTCTTTCTTGTTTTTTCAAATCTCTTATGTATTTTTGAGAAGGAAATTAGCTATGTCTATGAAAATTTTCCTGATACTAATCTTTGCATTTATCTCCATAGCTGCTCCGGCTCAAAGAGAAGATACTTTGAAATACCGTATCCGTTTAAGAGATAAAAAGGTTAGCGCTTATTCGTTAAGCCGTCCGCATGAATTTCTTTCCGAAAAGTCAATCAATCGCCGGATACGACAGCACATAGCTATTGACTCCACCGATTTACCCGTATGCCGTAAATATATTGACGCCATAGAGAGAATAGGAGTAAAAACAGTGGCGATAGGAAAGTGGGATAACTTCATTACCATATCCTGTAACGACACGATACTTGTCGGTAGAATAGCCGGATTACCTTTTGTACAAAATATGGAGAAAGTCTGGACTGTCCGGAAAATAACAGCACAAAAGGCTCTTGATTACAGAAATACGTTGATTCATAAAAAACCGGATAAAGGAGAAAATTGGTACGGAAATGCATCTGATCAAATCCGGTTATGCCAGGGAGATAAATTGCATGCAGCCGGATTTAAAGGAAAGGGTATGACAATAGCAGTCATTGATGAAGGGTTTCATCATGCAAATGTTATTAAACAGTTGGAAAATGTCTGTGTTTTGGGAACAAAGGATTTCGTAAATCCTCCCAATAACATTTATGCGGAAGGCGATCACGGAACGAGAGTTTTTTCGTGTATGGCAATGAATCAACCGTATATCATGGTGGGTACGGCTCCGGAAGCTTCATATTGGTTGTTGCGTAGCGAAGATAGCCATTCCGAAAATTTGATAGAGCAGGATTATTGGGCGGAAGCCGTTGAGTTCGCCGATAGCGTGGGGGTTGATATGATAAATACGTCATTGGGTTATTATGCTTTTGACGATAGTTCAAAAAATTATACGCACAATCACTTGGACGGACATTATGCGTTAATATCCCGCCAAGCATCCAAAGTGGCTGATAAAGGAATGATTATGGTATGTAGCGCGGGAAATGCAGGAAGCAGTTTGTGGAAAAAAATAACTCCCCCGGGCGACGCCGATAACATATTGACAGTGGGAGCGGTTGACAACAATGCGGTATTAGCCAATTTTTCATCTACCGGTAATACAACGGACGGACGAATAAAACCCGATGTAGCGGCGCTTGGGGTTGACGTGGGAATTGTACATGCAAACGGAGATATAGGAAAAATGAATGGAACCTCATTCTCTTCTCCCGTAATCTGTGGTATAGTAGCCTGCTTGTGGCAAGCCTGCCCACAGCTCACAGCTAAAGAAGTGATAGCGTTGATACATCAATCCGGCGATCGTTCCGACCATCCCGATAATACATACGGATATGGCATACCGGATATATGGAAAGCATACGAGTTAGGAAAGTTTAATTCCTTTCATCCATGATAAAAGTCAAAATTCTCTCTCTTTTCGAACTCAATACCTTAGTAAAAAAGAATCTTAAACAATGCTTACCCGATACCTGTTGGATACAGGCAGAATTGAGCGACGTCCGTGTCAATGTCCCTTCAGGTCATTGCTATGTGGAATTTGTGGAGAAAAACACGAAAAGTAACAGTTTGATAGCCAAAGCACGCGGCACGATATGGGCGAACATTTTTCCATTGTTAAAATCTTGTTTCGAAAAAGAAACAGGGCAAACATTCACGTCAGGTATCAAGGTTTTGGTACAAGTTGGCATTGAATTTCACGAATTATATGGTTATAGTTTGACGGTGTATGATATTGACCCCACTTATACGCTGGGGGATATGGCTCGTCGCCGTCAGGAAATCCTCAAACAGTTAGAAGAAGAGGGGGTGCAAACATTAAATAAGGAATTGCTTCTCCCGCCTGTTCCGAATCGCATCGCCGTCATATCTTCAGCTTCAGCTGCCGGATACGGAGATTTTTGCCATCAATTACAACATAATTTAAAAGGATTTTTCTTTTATACAGAATTGTTTCCGGCTATTATGCAGGGAAATCAAGTGGAAGAAACTATTTTGGCAGCATTGGATAAGATATATTCCCGAATGAATGAATTTGATGCGGTAGTCATTATTCGCGGTGGCGGAGCTATTTCGGATTTATCAGGTTTCGATACGTATTTATTGGCTGCTTCCTGCGCCCAGTTTGCCTTACCTATCATTACCGGTATCGGTCACGAACGGGATGATACGGTACTCGACAGGATTGCCCATACACGGGTAAAAACCCCAACGGCAGCGGCTGAGTTCTTAATAAACCGAATGACTGACACGGCAGACACCTTAATTCATTTGACAGAACAACTGAAAATCTCCGTTTCCACTCGTATGGAACAGGAAACCAGGTATCTGAATTTTCTCAAAAATCGTATTCCTTCATTGACTTTCACCTGTCTTTCCGATGCAAAACTTGCTTTACTAAGTTCAAAAAACAACTTGGCTCGTGTGGTAACTTTTTCGCTATCCACTCAAAAGCATCAATTAGATTTATTACGTCAACGCATTTCCGACGCTTCCCCCGAACGCCTGCTAAGTCGCGGTTATAGTATTACGATGAAAGACGGTAAAGTAGTGAACGATGTTTCACAGCTTTCCGAAGGCGATTTGTTTACTACACGGTTGGCAAAAGGGGAAATAACAGGAACGGTTAATGAGTTGAGGTAATCTTCATATACGGAGTAAAAACAAAAATAATGCCCATTTTATATATCGGCATCGGACGGAAACAGAGTTGAAAACATGTTTTTTATCTTGTCTCTGTGTTCATCCGTATTTTTGTTCTTATATTTGTTTTTCTCCCTGTTTACAAGCATGTAGGCACTTAGTTCCGGAAAGGCATAATGCTCAAAAGTATCTCTACCGATATTTTTATCAATAATAGAAGCATATATCCTGAATCGTTGATTTTCACTTTTGTCCTCTATTTTATCATTTTTATGGTCGATAGTACTTGACCCATTGACCGCAAATGAGGCATCCGGATATTTTTTAATAATATAAGGAATATATTGATGCACACATTAAAGATTTTGCGTGCGTTATATTGATTAGTGAGCATGCTATACTTTTTATAGGCATCTAATTTTTTATGAATGGATGCGTAATATTTTATGGTAAATGTGTTATTTTCATACATTTCAGCACGAACAATGTATTTCATCTTTTTACCGGTAAAAAATTTGGCATTGCTAATTTAAGATAGATAACGTGCCATTTCTGTAGTGCATTAAAAGTAAGAATGATAATTCCAACATTTTCTTGCATTTGGAATAGCATTTTGATTTGCGTCTCATCCGAGCTAAAA
>SNRY01000129.1_pt1 | contig 27995 bp, 13 predicted proteins | sample 4693421 | NCBI WGS metagenome assembly SNRY01 (sample SAMN11003215, study PRJNA524138) | termite gut metagenome | isolation source: Bacteroidetes bacterial symbionts from single cell of protist host amplifed... | host: Streblomastix strix ... | reverse complement strand
AAATTTCGCTTTACAACTGCTTTCGTCAGGATATTGAGATACAAAATTTAGTAAATTCATAATATTTGCCAGCTTTTTTTGCGAAGATAAACAACTTAGGTGAAACAACGGATAATCATTAAAATTTTATTTAATGACTATTCGTAATTTCGTTCGCAATAATTATCTTTGAAGTCAAAAATTCTTTTTGTCTATAATAATAAAATACGTAAGATGAAGAAATTTGCATTTATAACCCTGCTTTGCTTTACTTGTTTGGTTAATGCCCAAACCAAATATGAACTAATTAAAAACATCTCTTATGTAGATTCAACAGAAACGGATGCGTATGGAAAAGAACGTTGCAAGTTGGATATATACTATCCTACAAACAAAACAGGATTTGCTACTGTAGTATGGTTTCATGGGGGCGGTCTCGAAAATGGAGAAAAGCATATCTTCGATGAGTTGAAAGAAAAAGGAATAGCTGTAGTACCTGTCAATTACCGGTTAAGCCCTAAAGCAAAGAATCCTGCATATACAGAAGATGCGGCGGCAGCGGTAGCATGGGTGTTTAAGAATATAGAGAAATATGGAGGTAGTGCCGGTAACATATTTGTATCGGGTCATTCGGCAGGAGGCTACCTTACACTCATGGTGGGGTTGGATAAATCATATCTGGGAAAACACGGTGTAGATGCAGATAAAATCAGAGGGTTGATTTCTATCAGTGGACAAAGCAATACACATTATACGATTCGAAAGGAACGGAATTTACTAATAGACATTCCTGTGATAGATGAATACGCTCCTATCAACAAATCTCGCGAAAATATTCCACCAACGCTTCTCATTAGTGGCGACCGCAAACTGGAAATGTTGGCTCGTTACGAGGAGAATGCACATTTAGAGGTCATTCTGAAATCATTAGGAAATAAAGATGTGAAATTGTATGAATTGCAAGGTTATAACCATGGCAATGTGGCTATTCCCGGCTGTTTTTTCCTATTGGAATGGATCAATAAATACGGAGAGAAATAAGCACAAAATATAATAATGACTATCCTTAATAAGTACTAAATTGAAATTAGTTTATATTATTATTTGTTGTATTATTCTGTAAATTAGAAAGATACAAAATAAATACTATCAATTAAATTATATCACATACTTACATCAAATTAAAAACAGAAATACATCCGATTCCCGTTTCGTTTTCCTTGCTCCTATGGAGGACGTTACCGACCCAGCTTTTCGCCTGATGTGCAAAAGGCTGGGAGCCGATATGGTATATACCGAATTTGTTTCGAGCGATGCCCTCGTTCGTGCGGTGAACAAGACCCAGCAGAAACTCATTATCAGTGATGAAGAACGCCCCGTAGCCATACAGATATATGGCAAAGAGACGGATGCCATGACAGAAGCTGCCCGGATAGTGGAGGAAGCTCGTCCGGATGTGATTGATATAAACTTCGGTTGCCCCGTAAAGAGGGTTGCAGGAAAAGGGGCAGGAGCGGGGATGTTGCAGAATATCCCCAAGATGCTGGAGATAACCCGTTCGGTGGTGAATGCCGTCAACCTGCCCGTTACCGTTAAAACCCGCTTGGGTTGGGATGCCAAACACAAGATTATCGTGGAACTTGCCGAACAGTTGCAGGATTGCGGAATCGCAGCCCTCACTATCCACGGTCGTACCCGCGCCCAAATGTACACGGGGGAAGCCGACTGGACACTAATCGGTGAAGTAAAAAACAATCCTCGTATGCACATCCCCATCATCGGCAACGGAGACATTACCACCCCCCAGCGTGCCAAGGAATGTTTTGACCGCTACGGCGTGGATGCCATCATGATTGGTCGCGGCAGCATCGGTCGCCCGTGGATATTCAAAGAAGTGAAACATTATTTGGAGACGGGCGAAGAACTTCCCCCGCTTTCTTTCAAAGAAAAGATGCAAATACTTCGTGAGGAAGTGTTGAGCAGTGTTGCCCGGCTGGACGAATGGAGAGGGATTATTCATATTCGCCGCCATCTGGCTGCCACTCCTTTATTTAAAGGAATCCCAAACTTTCGCGATACGCGCGTTGCCATGTTGCGAACGGAAACAGTGGCGGAATTGTTCCAACTATTCGACGGGATAGAAGCATCATTTCCATCTTGATTGAACCATCGTTTCCCATAAAAAAAGCCCAGTGTTTTCTCTACACCGGGCTTCTTTTCTTAATTCTATCTATTTCTTTTTCTTCCAGAAGCTAGTCATATCCTCCAGCGTCTTGCCTTTGGTTTCGGGTACGAAGAACCAAACAAAGAAAGTCGCTATAATGCAAATACTGCCGTATAAAGAATACGAGAACACAGGACTAAAGTCGTAAAGTGCGGGGAAAGTAGAAGAAATAATGTAGTTGAACACCCATTGAAATGCCACCGCTATCGCTACTGCTTTGCCGCGAATGGTGTTGGGGAATATCTCCGAAATCAACACCCAACATATCGGTCCCCAAGACATCATAAAGAACGCAGCATATACAATGACGGAAAGCACGGGAATAATTCCTTTCACGCCCAGACCATCGCATCCAGCAACAGCAAAAGCTCCCACTGCCATGCCGATAGAACCGATAATCAGCAACGGTTTACGTCCAAACTTATCTACCGTAAAGATAGCTATCAACGTAAATAAGATATTTACAACACCCATGATAACGGTCTGCATCATACCGCCCCCTTCGGCTCCGGCGCTCTCGAATATGCGTGGCGCATAATATAACACCGCGTTGATACCTATTGCTTGCTGGAATACAGAGAGCAAAATACCAATGACGACCACCGTAACTCCATAAGTAAACAGTTTCTCTGTCTTTTCTTGGGCTGTGGCTTTGATTTCTCCTAAGATTTCTTTGGCTTTTGCCACACCGTTTATCTTGGACAAAACGAACAAAGCCTTATCGTCTTCTTGTGCCATAACCAAATAACGGGGAGTTTTCGGCACCAAGAAAAGCAACAATCCGAATACCCCTGCCGGGAATGCTTCGGAAACAAACATCAATCTCCATCCCTCTTTGATAGTCCATATATCCGAGTTAGCACTTACCGTGGCTATGCCGGTAATACTGTCTTTGTCGATAATTGGGTTGGTATGGTCGCCCAAAATCATATAATTTACGAAATAGACCACCAGCATACCGAAGATAATGGCGAACTGGTTGCACGATACCAATGTTCCGCGAATATTGGACGGAGCTATTTCTGCAATATACATAGGGCATACAGCCGAAGCAAGCCCTACACCGATACCTCCCAACACCCGGTAAAGGTTAAACGCAATGAGCAAAGACAGCTTGGGCTCTCCGTAATTGAAAAACAAAAATTCGGGATAATACGAACCCAATGCCGAAAGAAAGAAAAGAACCGCTGCCAACCGCAACGAATTACGCCGTCCCAATCGGGAAGCCAATACACCCGACAACGCTCCCCCCAGAACGCATCCGATAAGTGCGCTCGAAGAAGTAATGCCGTGCATCACCTTATTATACTGAAAATCCGATGCCATAAGGAAGAAGGCTTCAAGCCCCTTTTCGGCACCGGAAATAACTGCCGTATCGTATCCGAAAAGCAACCCTCCGATAATGGCTACTACCGTGATAGAATACAAATAGAGTTTATTACCTTCATTCATTTTATAGAGGAGTTAGAGGAGTTAAAGGAGTTAACTCCTTATTTCCATTTAGCTATATATATTTACTATTGCTTCGTACAATTCCTGCTTGCCGCTGATTTGCTTCGGTTCGCCATTGGCTTTTGCATAAGCTACCACGTCTTCCAAACTCAGCTTACCGCTTTCAAAGTCTTTGCCTTTGCCGGAATCGAAAGAAGCATAACGTTCCGCCAGCATCCTTTGGTACGGAGATTCGTTAAGTATAGCGGCGGCGCTTTCCAATGCGTGGGCTATGGCATCCATACCGGCAATGTGGGCAATGAAAATATCTTCCAAGTCGGTAGAGTTACGGCGCGTCTTGGCATCGAAGTTCGTACCGCCATTGCCAAAACCGCCGTTGCGGATTACTTGCAACATCGCTTGAACCAGTTCGTAATGGTCAACAGGGAATTGGTCGGTATCCCATCCGTTTTGGTAGTCGCCGCGATTGGCATCAATAGAACCCAGCATGCCATTGTCAACAGCTACCGCCAATTCGTGTTCAAAGGTATGTCCGGCTAACGTGGCGTGGTTCACTTCGATGTTTACTTTGAAATCTTTATCCAAGTTGTGTGCCTTCAAGAAGCCGATAACCGTTTCCGTATCCGAATCGTATTGATGTTTGGTCGGTTCCATCGGTTTCGGTTCGATGAGGAATGTTCCTTTGAAGCCGCGAGCACGAGCATAATCACGTGCAAGGGTCAATATGCGTGCCAAATGTTCCTTTTCACGCTTCTGGTCGGTATTCAACAACGATGAATATCCTTCGCGTCCGCCCCAAAATACATAGTTCGAACCGCCGAGTTCAATGGTAGCGTCGATAGCATTCTTAATTTGAATGGCTGCACGTGCCACTACGTCAAAATCAGGATTGGTAGCCGCCCCGTTCATATAACGTGCATGGCTGAATACGTTTGCCGTACCCCACAGGAGTTTGATGCCTGTTTCCGCTTGTTTCTGTTTGGCATAGGCAACAATGGCTTTCAAGTTCGCTTCATATTCTTCAATAGTAGGAGCTTCTTCTACCAAATCCACATCGTGGAAACAATAGTATTCGATACCTATCTTCTGCATGAATTCAAAACCGGCATCGAGCTTATTCTTTGCAGCTTGTATTCTGTCGGGGTTTCCGTTCCAAGGGAATTTCTTTGTTCCGCCGCCGAATTGGTCGCCACCTTCTGCGCAGAGTGTATGCCACCACGCCACTGCAAACTTCAGCCAGTCTTTCATTTTCTTGCCGTTAATCACCTTTTCGGCATCGTAATAACGGAACGCTAATGGATTCCTGCTACTTTTACCTTCAAACTTAATTTTTCCTATTCCGGAAAAATACTCTTGTGTTGCCATAACTAAATATTGATATATTAAATGTAAATAAATGTGAGAATATTCTTATTGTTTATACTGACAGGTTCGCTTTCCACCTTTCATAAGCATCGGCATATTCCTGTTGTTTCTTCATATTAGGCTCAATGACATCCAAGCGTTCGAGGGTGGCAAAGGCTTCGTTATTGTCTTTGTATATACCCGCACCGATACCGGCACCTTTAGCCGCACCGACCGCACCGTCCGTATTATAAAGTTCAATGACGGCACCGGTAACTCCCGCCAACGTATCACGGAAGATAGAACTGAGGAACATATTGGCATGACCGGCATGTATTACCTTTACCAGGATACCCATTTGTTCCATAATATCAATACCATACTTGAATGAGAACACGATGCCTTCCTGAGCAGCACGAACAATATGCTGCTTGCCATGCATATTAAAATCCAATCCGTGGATACTGCAACCCACCTTTTTATTGTTCAACATACGTTCCGCACCATTACCAAAAGGGAGTATGCTTACGCCGGCACTCCCAACGGGAACTTTGGCTGCCAGCACATTCATATCATCGTAAGAAATGCCTTCGGGAGCCATGTTCCGTTTTACCCACGAATTAAGAATACCCGTTCCGTTGATACAAAGCAATACGCCCAAACGGGTTTGGTTAGCGGTATGATTCACGTGGGCAAAGGTATTGACACGTGACTGCGGGTCGTAATTAATTTCTCCGTTCACACCGTAAACCACGCCGGAGGTTCCTGCCGTCGAGGCTATTTCTCCGGGATTGAATACGTTCAACGAGAGGGCATTGTTCGGCTGGTCGCCGGCACGATAAGTTACAGGGATTCCCTCTACCAATCCCAACTCGTTAGCCGCCGTCGAAGATACCCGTCCTTGCTCGGCAAAGGTAGGCTTGATGTCGGCAATTAATGACGAATCGAATCCGTAATAATCCATTAGGAAGTCTGCCACCTGTCCGTTTTTGAAATCCCAAAACATGCCTTCCGACAGCCCGGAAACGGTGGTATCTATTTCTCCGCTCAGCCTCATGGCCACGTAGTCGCCGGGAAGCATTATCTTATAAATCTTTTCATAGACATCCGGTTCATTTTCTTTAATCCATGCCAATTTGGAAGCGGTGAAATTACCCGGTGAATTAAGTAGGTGTGAAAGGCATTTCTTTTCTCCCAATGTTTCAAACGCTTTTTGTCCGTAGGGTACAGCGCGGGAATCGCACCAGATAATAGCAGGGCGCAATGCTTTCCGGTCTTTGTCCACGCAAACCAATCCGTGCATCTGATAAGAGATACCGATACCTTTAATTTCGGCAGCGCGGATTTGTGCCTCCGCCATGACGGCTTGTGTAGATTGCTTCAAATACTCCCACCAACTTTCGGGATTTTGCTCTGCCCATCCGGGATTGACTGCTATAATATTCGCTTCCGATTTCGGAAAGAATGCCGACGAAACGCATTTACTCGTTTCGGCATTTACCAAACTCGCTTTGACCGACGAGCTTCCAATATCATAACCCAATAGAAACATAATATAAGATTTAAGATTTAGTAAACTCCACCCGTCGATATGTGGTTGTTTGCCGATAGAGGATGATTATTCGTCGTGTTTTGCATGGCTTTATGTGTTAAGCTTTACAAATATAGATACTTTCCCAAGAAAACAAATAAGATATCAAATGAAAACAAATAAGATATCAAATGTTTTTTAATCATACAACCAATTATTTTACAATCAAATAAATATCTTATATCGTACCATATTTCTCTTATTGTTATCTTTCAAACGACAATATGCTATTAAAAAGGATAATGGTATAGATGTGCATATTCGCACTTGCTTCTACCTATCGGGAAAGTAAGAGCAGGGTATGCTTTTCGTGAAGGAGGAGTATGCTGTTTGTAAGCTCAAAAGAAACTAGTGTAAGCTATTTCTATGCTTAGAATTGGGTTAGGTAAGCTATTTATAAGCTTTTCAAGTGGGTAAGAGCATAGAAATAGCATCGAAATAGCTTAGGAGGGGTATAGAAATAGCATCGAAATAGCTTACTCCTATCTTAGAAATTGCTTGGGTGAAGCAAGGAAAGAGGAAGGAATGAGCAAGGAAAGAGGTTGAATGGAGCTTGCAGAGAGGATAGCGTGAAGAAAGGATAAGTATATGCGGTTGCATCCCTCTTTACAAATGCATTACGGATAGTGAATCGTTAGTTTATACCCGTAGTGCATAAGAACGAACAAAATAACTCCACCACACTTTTAGCACCGTTTCATTAAATTATCGGATAGTTACAAATGTATTTTCAGGGTACTTTTTACAGTTAAGATATTAATAAAAGTTAAACGCAATAAAAAATATTGCCTAATCATTTCATATTATAAAGATAATTTCCACCTTTGTAAAATGAAAGAAACATTAGATTTTTTCATAGTTAAGGTTTAGGTTAAAAAATAAGGGGAGCTGTGAAGCTGCCCTTTTTTATTGCTCAATAATTAGCTATAATCGGATTAAATAACTACTTTTGGACAATAATTTATAAGTTTTCATCTATGAGCACGCTACAAGTTCTCCTTATCATAGCTTTTCTCGTAATTGGGATTAGAAAAGCGTATAAAAAGAGTAAAGCGGAACAAGTTGATAATCCGAATCAAAGACCAATGGACGAGAAAGAGGAGGATTATAGGAACGATAACAGAAACAGGGAAGAAGAGCAAGAAGCTCCGCTATCTCCCAAGTTTGGACCCAAAACGGTTTTATATACAGATTCCATTAAATCATCTCCTTTTCCTGTTAATACCGGCGCAGCAACGCCATTTCCATCGCAAACCCTTCTCGATGAGAATGAGGAATCGGATGAAGATTTTAGTATTTCTTCACCGGAGGATGTTAGACGGGCTATCGTATGGTCTGAAATTCTTCACCGGAAATATTAATTTGTTTAACACACAAAATAATTCATTTTAGATTATGTCACTCAAATTTATAACGGCAGCCGAGGCTGCGAGTTTCATCAAACATAGCTATAATGTGGGTCTCAGCGGATTTACTCCTGCTGGATCACCCAAAACGGTCATTGCTGAAGTAGCCCGAATAGCGGAGGAAGAACACGCCAAAGGCAATCCCTTTCAAATAGGAATTTTTACCGGAGCCTCTACGGGAGACTCTTGCGACGGGAAACTATCCCGCGTCAAAGCCCTTCGTTATCGTGCCCCTTATACCACAAACACGGATTTTCGCAATGCGGTGAACAATGGCGAAATTGCGTATAATGATATACACCTCTCACAAATGGCGCAGGAACTTCGCTACGGTTTTATGGGCAAAGTCAATGTGGCTATTGTGGAGGCTTGCGAAATAACCGATGACGGAAAGATTTATCCTACTGCCGGTAGCGGTATCACTCCTACCGTTTGCCGTTTGGCAGACCATATCATCGTGGAGCTAAACAGCGCTCACAGCAAAAAGATGATAGGTTTGCACGACGTTTACGAACCGCTCGACCCGCCTTACCGCCGCGAAATACCGATATATAAGCCAAGCGACCGTATCGGAACGCCTTATTTGCAAGTAGATACGAAGAAGATTGTCGGCGTTGTGCAGACAAATATACAAGATGAAGCACGTCCGTTTGCACCCGGCGACCCTGTTACCGACCAAATAGGGGTGAATGTAGCAAGTTTCTTGGCTGCCGACATGAGGCGCGGAATCATTCCTTCTACATTTTTGCCTTTGCAATCGGGTGTGGGCAATATCGCCAATGCAGTGCTTGGAGCCTTGGGACGTGATAAGACCATTCCTAATTTTGAGATGTACACGGAAGTAACTCAAGATTCTGTTATCGGTTTGATGAAAGAAGGGCGTGTGAAGTTCGGAAGTACCTGCTCTTTGTCTGTATCCAATGAAATGTTGGACAAAATTTATAATAATATGGATTTCTTCCGCGACAAGATAGTCATACGCCCGTCCGAAATATCAAACAGCCCCGAAATAGCCCGCAGGTTGGGACTTATCTCCATGAACACCGCTATCGAAGTGGATATTTATGGTAACATCAATTCCACCCACATCGGCGGGATAAAAATGATGAATGGAGTAGGCGGTTCGGGCGACTTTACCCGCAATGCCTATATTTCGATATTCTCTTGCCCGTCTGTGGCGAAAGGAGGGAAAATCAGTTCCATTGTTCCAATGGTCTCTCACCACGACCACAATGAACACTCCGTAAACATTATTATCACCGAACAAGGTATAGCAGACCTCCGTGGGAAAAGTCCGATAGAAAGGACACGTGAAATTATTGAAAATTGTGCGCACCCGGATTACAGGCAAATTCTTTGGGATTACCTGAAAATAACAAGCAAAGGGCAAACACCACATTGCATTCAAGCCGCATTGGCTATGCACGCTTCATTGAACCAAACGGGAGATATGAAAAACGTGGACTGGGGTAAATACAAATAATAAGTATCTCTTGGGATTTACTCAAAATAGTTATCTTTACAGGAAATAAAGATACTATGACGAAGATAGGATTATTATCGGACACACACAGCTGGTGGGATGATAAATATTTGTTCCACTTGAAAGACTGCAATGAAATATGGCATGCCGGAGACATTGGTTCGGTGGAAATAGTGCGGAAGTTTGTTGATTTTTGTCCCTTCCGGGCTGTTTATGGGAATATTGATGGGCAAGAGATTCGTTCTATGTTTCCGCAAGTGGAGCGTTTTACGGTTGAAGAGGCTAATGTGATGATAAAACATATTGGCGGATACCCCGGCAAATACGATGCCTCCATTCGTGATAGCCTTTTTATGCGCCCTCCGAAGCTTTTCATTAGCGGGCATTCCCATATATTAAAAGTAAAGTACGATAAGACGCTGAATTTATTGCATATTAACCCCGGAGCCGCCGGACAGTCAGGGTTTCATCATGTGCGCACATTGGTGCGGTTTGCCATAGACAAAGGAGAGTTTAAAGATTTGGAAGTTATCGAACTCGCGGATTCATAACGTGCAAAGAAGTTCATTCATGATGATAAGGACCTCCGTTTAGTATTGTCATAGCGCGATAGAGTTGTTCCATAAAAACGAGTCGTACCATTTGATGAGAGAACGTCATTTGAGACAATGATATTCTCTCGTTTGCCGCTTGATACACTTTTTGAGAAAATCCGTAAGGTCCTCCGATAACAAATACCAAACGCTTACTGACAGTTGCCGTTTTTTTCTCCATCCAATAGGCAAAATCCAACGAACGGAACTCTTTTCCGTATTCATCCAGCAACACGATAACATCACCCTGTTGAAAGGATTTCAGGATAAGTTCTCCTTCTTTTTCTTTTTGTTGGTCTTGATTCAGATTCTTTGTATTCTTTAATTCGGGAATTATTTCCAAGTCGAAAGAGATAAAATGCTTTGTCCGCTGAACGTAATCGTTGACGGCAGTAATGTAATGTTGTTCAACAGTACGCCCTATGGCAATTAGAACTGTTTTCACCTCTTATCATACGTTTTTCTCTTCTTGGTCTGTTTCTTCCGTTTTAAAATCTGTAATACCGTTGGTTATAAGAATATTATACCATGAAAACAGTTTCTTAATATCGGTGATGCGCACTCTTTCCTTATCGAAATTCGGAAGCACCTCTCTCATATAAGCACAGAGTTCGCCGGGTGTAGCTTTTTTTATGTCGAAAGGTATGGTTGCCTCGTTTTCTTTCTCTTTGATAGATGTTAGCACCTCTTTCAACGGTACTTCTCCGCCTTCGATATATATAGCGATGTCTGATAGAGAAGTGATTTTTTCGTGGGTATAAGCCGGAAAACGTTTTTTATCTGTAGAAACAGATTCTACAATCAGCATATTCTTCCCCTGTGAAATCAATTTGTACAATCCTGATTTTCCGGAAATAGACAGAATAGTCTTCAACATAAAGTTTCAATAGTTTTATGGTTAATATTTATTAGATAAGAATAAGAGTGATACCCCCCGATAATATGTATTCAAAATCAAATAGAAAACAATCGTTCCTTTAATAACGATTCTACTTGAGGTATCAAAGGCGTTTCACCATCATTAAAGATAGTATAATCGGTTAGTTTTCTCTTTTCTTCATCACACATTTGATTCCGAATGCGTTTCAAAATAAGTTCACGCGAAGAAAAATCGCGTTTCATGGCACGTTCCAATCGGAGTTCTGCAGGCGCATAAACTATCACCGTTACATCAACCTCATGTGCAAAACCAGCTTCTATCAAAATAGCCGATTCAATAGCCAATACGGAATAATCGGAGTGGGCAACCATCCATTCTTGAAAATCTTCCCGTACTCGCGAGTGAATGATGTTGTTTATCGTTTTAGCCCGGTCGGGATCTTCAAACAGATAAGAAGCCAACAAAGGCTTGTTCGGCTCCCCATTCCGATACACTTCCTCGCCGAGCAAAGCTATCAACTCTTTACGGATAGAAAGATTAGAAGCTGTTAAACGTTTAGATTCCCTATCGGAGATATAAACCGGAACTCCCATTAGCTCAAACAAACGGGATACTACGCTTTTGCCGCTACCAATTCCACCCGTAATGCCTATTTTGAAAGCCATCAGAGATTAGCGTTACATATTAGGTGTAGGGTTGGTTATTAAAAGCCCATCTCTTATAGACTTATTTTTGACTTGCCTTTAAGTCGGCAGCCGCTGCAAAAACAGAACCCTTTTCTACTGTAACTTTCACGTTGGCGGCTATTTCAAGCACTACGCAGTCATCTTTAATCTCTTTAATTTTTCCATGAATTCCGCCGGCAGTAACTACCTCCTGGTTTATTTGGAGAGAATTACGAAACTGGGCGATTGCTTTCTGTTTTTTCTGTTGAGGGCGAATCATAAAGAAATACATAATGCCAAACATGGCTATCAACATGATCCACATCATACTTCCGCCGCCGGCAGCTTGAGCAACTCCTTGAAACAATACTACAGTTAATAAGTTCATAAGTTTATTGGTTTTTGAGTTTAATGTAATAATGAAAGTAGCAAATATGTAATGCTTTACTATTTATTTGCGGCTATAGTTTACATTTGTGTTGCCATAAGTACCTCGTAGGCAAAATTATTGCAGCGGTACTGTTTTATGGCGTGTGTGTTATGCATGGAAGCTAATGCCATTTTTTCTGTTGTCATACTCTCGTGTTTAAATTTCTCACGCATATAAAACCAAATGAGATAATTTTGCAAATACTTGGTTGAAACTCCCCAGAACGAGCCGACTTAAAACAATATGTAAAAAAAGGAGGATATCATATTCAGCACGTAAACGAATTGCATAATCGGTTAAAAAAGTGGATAGCCGGCTCGTTCTGGGGAGTTTCAACCAAGTATTTGCAAAATTATCTCATTTGGTTTTATATGCGTGAGAAATTTAAACACGAGAGTATGACAACAGAAAAAATGGCATTAGCTTCCATGCATAACACACACGCCATAAAACAGTACCGCTGCAATAATTTTGCCTACGAGGTACTTATGGCAACACAAATGTAAACTATAGCCAATAGAAAAAGAGATATTACCTTATCTCTCGGTTGCAAAACGTGGTTTTACAACAAAGAGTTGTCTTGTGGAAATAGTCAACAGCATACTATACAAGTTAAAAACAGATATTCAGTGGCACATGTTACCCGTAAAAAGTCTGTTTTCAGATATAGTTTTGAGTTATAAAACAGTCTATTGGCATTTCCGTAAATGGTGTAGAAATGGAGATTGGCAGAATAGTTGGATTCAGATATTGCTAAAGGGAGTCCTTGTCGGTCTGTAAGATACAGGGCATTTGTTGTTTTACATTTCTTTCTCCCCTGATAAGCAACCTCTTCTCCTCCCCGAAGGGCACGAGTATGACTACCATCAATATCTGCACTGGATAAATCCAATTCACTTTTATGATTAGACAATATCTGAATCCAACTATTCTGCCAATCTCCATTTCTACACCATTTACGGAAATGCCAATAGACTGTTTTATAACTCAAAACTATATCTGAAAACAGACTTTTTACGGGTAACATGTGCCACTGAATATCTGTTTTTAACTTGTATAGTATGCTGTTGACTATTTCCACAAGACAACTCTTTGTTGTAAAACCACGTTTTGCAACCGAGAGATAAGGTAATATCTCTTTTTCTATTGGCTATAGTTTACATTTGTGTTGCCATAAGTACCTCGTAGGCAAAATTATTGCAGCGGTACTGTTTTATGGCGTGTGTGTTATGCATGGAAGCTAATGCCATTTTTTCTGTTGTCATACTCTCGTGTTTAAATTTCTCACGCATATAAAACCAAATGAGATAATTTTGCAAATACTTGGTTGAAACTCCCCAGAACGAGCCGACTTAAAACAATATGTAAAAAAAGGAGGATATCATATTCAGCACGTAAACGAATTGCATAATCGGTTAAAAAAGTGGATAGCCGGCTCGTTCTGGGGAGTTTCAACCAAGTATTTGCAAAATTATCTCATTTGGTTTTATATGCGTGAGAAATTTAAACACGAGAGTATGACAACAGAAAAAATGGCATTAGCTTCCATGCATAACACACACGCCATAAAACAGTACCGCTGCAATAATTTTGCCTACGAGGTACTTATGGCAACACAAATGTAAACTATAGCCAATAGAAAAAGAGATATTACCTTATCTCTCGGTTGCAAAACGTGGTTTTACAACAAAGAGTTGTCTTGTGGAAATAGTCAACAGCATACTATACAAGTTAAAAACAGATATTCAGTGGCACATGTTACCCGTAAAAAGTCTGTTTTCAGATATAGTTTTGAGTTATAAAACAGTCTATTGGCATTTCCGTAAATGGTGTAGAAATGGAGATTGGCAGAATAGTTGGATTCAGATATTGCTAAAGGGAGTCCTTGTCGGTCTGTAAGATACAGGGCATTTGTTGTTTTACATTTCTTTCTCCCCTGATAAGCAACCTCTTCTCCTCCCCGAAGGGCACGAGTATGACTACCATCAATATCTGCACTGGATAAATCCAATTCACTTTTATGATTAGACAATATCTGAATCCAACTATTCTGCCAATCTCCATTTCTACACCATTTACGGAAATGCCAATAGACTGTTTTATAACTCAAAACTATATCTGAAAACAGACTTTTTACGGGTAACATGTGCCACTGAATATCTGTTTTTAACTTGTATAGTATGCTGTTGACTATTTCCACAAGACAACTCTTTGTTGTAAAACCACGTTTTGCAACCGAGAGATAAGGTAATATCTCTTTTTCTATTGGCTATAGTTTACATTTGTGTTGCCATAAGTACCTCGTAGGCAAAATTATTGCAGCGGTACTGTTTTATGGCGTGTGTGTTATGCATGGAAGCTAATGCCATTTTTTCTGTTGTCATACTCTCGTGTTTAAATTTCTCACGCATATAAAACCAAATGAGATAATTTTGCAAATACTTGGTTGAAACTCCCCAGAACGAGCCGACTTAAAACAATATGTAAAAAAAGGAGGATATCATATTCAGCACGTAAACGAATTGCATAATCGGTTAAAAAAGTGGATAGCCGGCTCGTTCTGGGGAGTTTCAACCAAGTATTTGCAAAATTATCTCATTTGGTTTTATATGCGTGAGAAATTTAAACACGAGAGTATGACAACAGAAAAAATGGCATTAGCTTCCATGCATAACACACACGCCATAAAACAGTACCGCTGCAATAATTTTGCCTACGAGGTACTTATGGCAACACAAATGTAAACTATAGCCAATAGAAAAAGAGATATTACCTTATCTCTCGGTTGCAAAACGTGGTTTTACAACAAAGAGTTGTCTTGTGGAAATAGTCAACAGCATACTATACAAGTTAAAAACAGATATTCAGTGGCACATGTTACCCGTAAAAAGTCTGTTTTCAGATATAGTTTTGAGTTATAAAACAGTCTATTGGCATTTCCGTAAATGGTGTAGAAATGGAGATTGGCAGAATAGTTGGATTCAGATATTGCTAAAGGGAGTCCTTGTCGGTCTGTAAGATACAGGGCATTTGTTGTTTTACATTTCTTTCTCCCCTGATAAGCAACCTCTTCTCCTCCCCGAAGGGCACGAGTATGACTACCATCAATATCTGCACTGGATAAATCCAATTCACTTTTATGATTAGACAATATCTGAATCCAACTATTCTGCCAATCTCCATTTCTACACCATTTACGGAAATGCCAATAGACTGTTTTATAACTCAAAACTATATCTGAAAACAGACTTTTTACGGGTAACATGTGCCACTGAATATCTGTTTTTAACTTGTATAGTATGCTGTTGACTATTTCCACAAGACAACTCTTTGTTGTAAAACCACGTTTTGCAACCGAGAGATAAGGTAATATCTCTTTTTCTATTGGCTATAGTTTACATTTGTGTTGCCATAAGTACCTCGTAGGCAAAATTATTGCAGCGGTACTGTTTTATGGCGTGTGTGTTATGCATGGAAGCTAATGCCATTTTTTCTGTTGTCATACTCTCGTGTTTAAATTTCTCACGCATATAAAACCAAATGAGATAATTTTGCAAATACTTGGTTGAAACTCCCCAGAACGAGCCGACTTAAAACAATATGTAAAAAAAGGAGGATATCATATTCAGCACGTAAACGAATTGCATAATCGGTTAAAAAAGTGGATAGCCGGCTCGTTCTGGGGAGTTTCAACCAAGTATTTGCAAAATTATCTCAATTGGTTTTATATGCGTGAGAAATTTAAACACGAGAGTATGACAACAGAAAAAATGGCATTAGCTTCCATGCATAACACACACGCCATAAAACAGTACCGCTGCAATAATTTTGCCTACGAGGTACTTATGGCAACACAAATGTAAACTATAGCCGCAAATAAATAGTAAAGCATTACATATTTGCTACTTTCATTATTACATTAAACTCAAAAACCAATAAACTTATGAACTTATTAACTGTAGTATTGTTTCAAGGAGTTGCTCAAGCTGCCGGCGGCGGAAGTATGATGTGGATCATGTTGATAGCCATGTTTGGCATTATGTATTTCTTTATGATTCGCCCTCAACAGAAAAAACAGAAAGCAATCGCCCAGTTTCGTAATTCTCTCCAAATAAACCAGGAGGTAGTTACTGCCGGCGGAATTCATGGAAAAATTAAAGAGATTAAAGATGACTGCGTAGTGCTTGAAATAGCCGCCAACGTGAAAGTTACAGTAGAAAAGGGTTCTGTTTTTGCAGCGGCTGCCGACTTAAAGGCAAGTCAAAAATAAGTCTATAAGAGATGGGCTTTTAATAACCAACCCTACACCTAATATGTAACGCTAATCTCTGATGGCTTTCAAAATAGGCATTACGGGTGGAATTGGTAGCGGCAAAAGCGTAGTATCCCGTTTGTTTGAGCTAATGGGAGTTCCGGTTTATATCTCCGATAGGGAATCTAAACGTTTAACAGCTTCTAATCTTTCTATCCGTAAAGAGTTGATAGCTTTGCTCGGCGAGGAAGTGTATCGGAATGGGGAGCCGAACAAGCCTTTGTTGGCTTCTTATCTGTTTGAAGATCCCGACCGGGCTAAAACGATAAACAACATCATTCACTCGCGAGTACGGGAAGATTTTCAAGAATGGATGGTTGCCCACTCCGATTATTCCGTATTGGCTATTGAATCGGCTATTTTGATAGAAGCTGGTTTTGCACATGAGGTTGATGTAACGGTGATAGTTTATGCGCCTGCAGAACTCCGATTGGAACGTGCCATGAAACGCGATTTTTCTTCGCGTGAACTTATTTTGAAACGCATTCGGAATCAAATGTGTGATGAAGAAAAGAGAAAACTAACCGATTATACTATCTTTAATGATGGTGAAACGCCTTTGATACCTCAAGTAGAATCGTTATTAAAGGAACGATTGTTTTCTATTTGATTTTGAATACATATTATCGGGGGGTATCACTCTTATTCTTATCTAATAAATATTAACCATAAAACTATTGAAACTTTATGTTGAAGACTATTCTGTCTATTTCCGGAAAATCAGGATTGTACAAATTGATTTCACAGGGGAAGAATATGCTGATTGTAGAATCTGTTTCTACAGATAAAAAACGTTTTCCGGCTTATACCCACGAAAAAATCACTTCTCTATCAGACATCGCTATATATATCGAAGGCGGAGAAGTACCGTTGAAAGAGGTGCTAACATCTATCAAAGAGAAAGAAAACGAGGCAACCATACCTTTCGACATAAAAAAAGCTACACCCGGCGAACTCTGTGCTTATATGAGAGAGGTGCTTCCGAATTTCGATAAGGAAAGAGTGCGCATCACCGATATTAAGAAACTGTTTTCATGGTATAATATTCTTATAACCAACGGTATTACAGATTTTAAAACGGAAGAAACAGACCAAGAAGAGAAAAACGTATGATAAGAGGTGAAAACAGTTCTAATTGCCATAGGGCGTACTGTTGAACAACATTACATTACTGCCGTCAACGATTACGTTCAGCGGACAAAGCATTTTATCTCTTTCGACTTGGAAATAATTCCCGAATTAAAGAATACAAAGAATCTGAATCAAGACCAACAAAAAGAAAAAGAAGGAGAACTTATCCTGAAATCCTTTCAACAGGGTGATGTTATCGTGTTGCTGGATGAATACGGAAAAGAGTTCCGTTCGTTGGATTTTGCCTATTGGATGGAGAAAAAAACGGCAACTGTCAGTAAGCGTTTGGTATTTGTTATCGGAGGACCTTACGGATTTTCTCAAAAAGTGTATCAAGCGGCAAACGAGAGAATATCATTGTCTCAAATGACGTTCTCTCATCAAATGGTACGACTCGTTTTTATGGAACAACTCTATCGCGCTATGACAATACTAAACGGAGGTCCTTATCATCATGAATGAACTTCTTTGCACGTTATGAATCCGCGAGTTCGATAACTTCCAAATCTTTAAACTCTCCTTTGTCTATGGCAAACCGCACCAATGTGCGCACATGATGAAACCCTGACTGTCCGGCGGCTCCGGGGTTAATATGCAATAAATTCAGCGTCTTATCGTACTTTACTTTTAATATATGGGAATGCCCGCTAATGAAAAGCTTCGGAGGGCGCATAAAAAGGCTATCACGAATGGAGGCATCGTATTTGCCGGGGTATCCGCCAATATGTTTTATCATCACATTAGCCTCTTCAACCGTAAAACGCTCCACTTGCGGAAACATAGAACGAATCTCTTGCCCATCAATATTCCCATAAACAGCCCGGAAGGGACAAAAATCAACAAACTTCCGCACTATTTCCACCGAACCAATGTCTCCGGCATGCCATATTTCATTGCAGTCTTTCAAGTGGAACAAATATTTATCATCCCACCAGCTGTGTGTGTCCGATAATAATCCTATCTTCGTCATAGTATCTTTATTTCCTGTAAAGATAACTATTTTGAGTAAATCCCAAGAGATACTTATTATTTGTATTTACCCCAGTCCACGTTTTTCATATCTCCCGTTTGGTTCAATGAAGCGTGCATAGCCAATGCGGCTTGAATGCAATGTGGTGTTTGCCCTTTGCTTGTTATTTTCAGGTAATCCCAAAGAATTTGCCTGTAATCCGGGTGCGCACAATTTTCAATAATTTCACGTGTCCTTTCTATCGGACTTTTCCCACGGAGGTCTGCTATACCTTGTTCGGTGATAATAATGTTTACGGAGTGTTCATTGTGGTCGTGGTGAGAGACCATTGGAACAATGGAACTGATTTTCCCTCCTTTCGCCACAGACGGGCAAGAGAATATCGAAATATAGGCATTGCGGGTAAAGTCGCCCGAACCGCCTACTCCATTCATCATTTTTATCCCGCCGATGTGGGTGGAATTGATGTTACCATAAATATCCACTTCGATAGCGGTGTTCATGGAGATAAGTCCCAACCTGCGGGCTATTTCGGGGCTGTTTGATATTTCGGACGGGCGTATGACTATCTTGTCGCGGAAGAAATCCATATTATTATAAATTTTGTCCAACATTTCATTGGATACAGACAAAGAGCAGGTACTTCCGAACTTCACACGCCCTTCTTTCATCAAACCGATAACAGAATCTTGAGTTACTTCCGTGTACATCTCAAAATTAGGAATGGTCTTATCACGTCCCAAGGCTCCAAGCACTGCATTGGCGATATTGCCCACACCCGATTGCAAAGGCAAAAATGTAGAAGGAATGATTCCGCGCCTCATGTCGGCAGCCAAGAAACTTGCTACATTCACCCCTATTTGGTCGGTAACAGGGTCGCCGGGTGCAAACGGACGTGCTTCATCTTGTATATTTGTCTGCACAACGCCGACAATCTTCTTCGTATCTACTTGCAAATAAGGCGTTCCGATACGGTCGCTTGGCTTATATATCGGTATTTCGCGGCGGTAAGGCGGGTCGAGCGGTTCGTAAACGTCGTGCAAACCTATCATCTTTTTGCTGTGAGCGCTGTTTAGCTCCACGATGATATGGTCTGCCAAACGGCAAACGGTAGGAGTGATACCGCTACCGGCAGTAGGATAAATCTTTCCGTCATCGGTTATTTCGCAAGCCTCCACAATAGCCACATTGACTTTGCCCATAAAACCGTAGCGAAGTTCCTGCGCCATTTGTGAGAGGTGTATATCATTATACGCAATTTCGCCATTGTTCACCGCATTGCGAAAATCCGTGTTTGTGGTATAAGGGGCACGATAACGAAGGGCTTTGACGCGGGATAGTTTCCCGTCGCAAGAGTCTCCCGTAGAGGCTCCGGTAAAAATTCCTATTTGAAAGGGATTGCCTTTGGCGTGTTCTTCCTCCGCTATTCGGGCTACTTCAGCAATGACCGTTTTGGGTGATCCAGCAGGAGTAAATCCGCTGAGACCCACATTATAGCTATGTTTGATGAAACTCGCAGCCTCGGCTGCCGTTATAAATTTGAGTGACATAATCTAAAATGAATTATTTTGTGTGTTAAACAAATTAATATTTCCGGTGAAGAATTTCAGACCATACGATAGCCCGTCTAACATCCTCCGGTGAAGAAATACTAAAATCTTCATCCGATTCCTCATTCTCATCGAGAAGGGTTTGCGATGGAAATGGCGTTGCTGCGCCGGTATTAACAGGAAAAGGAGATGATTTAATGGAATCTGTATATAAAACCGTTTTGGGTCCAAACTTGGGAGATAGCGGAGCTTCTTGCTCTTCTTCCCTGTTTCTGTTATCGTTCCTATAATCCTCCTCTTTCTCGTCCATTGGTCTTTGATTCGGATTATCAACTTGTTCCGCTTTACTCTTTTTATACGCTTTTCTAATCCCAATTACGAGAAAAGCTATGATAAGGAGAACTTGTAGCGTGCTCATAGATGAAAACTTATAAATTATTGTCCAAAAGTAGTTATTTAATCCGATTATAGCTAATTATTGAGCAATAAAAAAGGGCAGCTTCACAGCTCCCCTTATTTTTTAACCTAAACCTTAACTATGAAAAAATCTAATGTTTCTTTCATTTTACAAAGGTGGAAATTATCTTTATAATATGAAATGATTAGGCAATATTTTTTATTGCGTTTAACTTTTATTAATATCTTAACTGTAAAAAGTACCCTGAAAATACATTTGTAACTATCCGATAATTTAATGAAACGGTGCTAAAAGTGTGGTGGAGTTATTTTGTTCGTTCTTATGCACTACGGGTATAAACTAACGATTCACTATCCGTAATGCATTTGTAAAGAGGGATGCAACCGCATATACTTATCCTTTCTTCACGCTATCCTCTCTGCAAGCTCCATTCAACCTCTTTCCTTGCTCATTCCTTCCTCTTTCCTTGCTTCACCCAAGCAATTTCTAAGATAGGAGTAAGCTATTTCGATGCTATTTCTATACCCCTCCTAAGCTATTTCGATGCTATTTCTATGCTCTTACCCACTTGAAAAGCTTATAAATAGCTTACCTAACCCAATTCTAAGCATAGAAATAGCTTACACTAGTTTCTTTTGAGCTTACAAACAGCATACTCCTCCTTCACGAAAAGCATACCCTGCTCTTACTTTCCCGATAGGTAGAAGCAAGTGCGAATATGCACATCTATACCATTATCCTTTTTAATAGCATATTGTCGTTTGAAAGATAACAATAAGAGAAATATGGTACGATATAAGATATTTATTTGATTGTAAAATAATTGGTTGTATGATTAAAAAACATTTGATATCTTATTTGTTTTCATTTGATATCTTATTTGTTTTCTTGGGAAAGTATCTATATTTGTAAAGCTTAACACATAAAGCCATGCAAAACACGACGAATAATCATCCTCTATCGGCAAACAACCACATATCGACGGGTGGAGTTTACTAAATCTTAAATCTTATATTATGTTTCTATTGGGTTATGATATTGGAAGCTCGTCGGTCAAAGCGAGTTTGGTAAATGCCGAAACGAGTAAATGCGTTTCGTCGGCATTCTTTCCGAAATCGGAAGCGAATATTATAGCAGTCAATCCCGGATGGGCAGAGCAAAATCCCGAAAGTTGGTGGGAGTATTTGAAGCAATCTACACAAGCCGTCATGGCGGAGGCACAAATCCGCGCTGCCGAAATTAAAGGTATCGGTATCTCTTATCAGATGCACGGATTGGTTTGCGTGGACAAAGACCGGAAAGCATTGCGCCCTGCTATTATCTGGTGCGATTCCCGCGCTGTACCCTACGGACAAAAAGCGTTTGAAACATTGGGAGAAAAGAAATGCCTTTCACACCTACTTAATTCACCGGGTAATTTCACCGCTTCCAAATTGGCATGGATTAAAGAAAATGAACCGGATGTCTATGAAAAGATTTATAAGATAATGCTTCCCGGCGACTACGTGGCCATGAGGCTGAGCGGAGAAATAGATACCACCGTTTCCGGGCTGTCGGAAGGCATGTTTTGGGATTTCAAAAACGGACAGGTGGCAGACTTCCTAATGGATTATTACGGATTCGATTCGTCATTAATTGCCGACATCAAGCCTACCTTTGCCGAGCAAGGACGGGTATCTTCGACGGCGGCTAACGAGTTGGGATTGGTAGAGGGAATCCCTGTAACTTATCGTGCCGGCGACCAGCCGAACAATGCCCTCTCGTTGAACGTATTCAATCCCGGAGAAATAGCCTCGACGGCAGGAACCTCCGGCGTGGTTTACGGTGTGAACGGAGAAATTAATTACGACCCGCAGTCACGTGTCAATACCTTTGCCCACGTGAATCATACCGCTAACCAAACCCGTTTGGGCGTATTGCTTTGTATCAACGGAACGGGTATTCTTAATTCGTGGGTAAAACGGAACATGGCTCCCGAAGGCATTTCTTACGATGATATGAATGTGCTGGCAGCCAAAGTTCCCGTTGGGAGTGCCGGCGTAAGCATACTCCCTTTTGGTAATGGTGCGGAACGTATGTTGAACAATAAAAAGGTGGGTTGCAGTATCCACGGATTGGATTTTAATATGCATGGCAAGCAGCATATTGTTCGTGCTGCTCAGGAAGGCATCGTGTTCTCATTCAAGTATGGTATTGATATTATGGAACAAATGGGTATCCTGGTAAAGGTAATACATGCCGGTCATGCCAATATGTTCCTCAGTTCTATCTTCCGTGATACGTTGGCGGGAGTTACCGGTGCCGTCATTGAACTTTATAATACGGACGGTGCGGTCGGTGCGGCTAAAGGTGCCGGTATCGGTGCGGGTATATACAAAGACAATAACGAAGCCTTTGCCACCCTCGAACGCTTGGATGTCATTGAGCCTAATATGAAGAAACAACAGGAATATGCCGATGCTTATGAAAGGTGGAAAGCGAACCTGTCAGTATAAACAATAAGAATATTCTCACATTTATTTACATTTAATATATCAATATTTAGTTATGGCAACACAAGAGTATTTTTCCGGAATAGGAAAAATTAAGTTTGAAGGTAAAAGTAGCAGGAATCCATTAGCGTTCCGTTATTACGATGCCGAAAAGGTGATTAACGGCAAGAAAATGAAAGACTGGCTGAAGTTTGCAGTGGCGTGGTGGCATACACTCTGCGCAGAAGGTGGCGACCAATTCGGCGGCGGAACAAAGAAATTCCCTTGGAACGGAAACCCCGACAGAATACAAGCTGCAAAGAATAAGCTCGATGCCGGTTTTGAATTCATGCAGAAGATAGGTATCGAATACTATTGTTTCCACGATGTGGATTTGGTAGAAGAAGCTCCTACTATTGAAGAATATGAAGCGAACTTGAAAGCCATTGTTGCCTATGCCAAACAGAAACAAGCGGAAACAGGCATCAAACTCCTGTGGGGTACGGCAAACGTATTCAGCCATGCACGTTATATGAACGGGGCGGCTACCAATCCTGATTTTGACGTAGTGGCACGTGCAGCCATTCAAATTAAGAATGCTATCGACGCTACCATTGAACTCGGCGGTTCGAACTATGTATTTTGGGGCGGACGCGAAGGATATTCATCGTTGTTGAATACCGACCAGAAGCGTGAAAAGGAACATTTGGCACGCATATTGACCCTTGCACGTGATTATGCTCGTGCTCGCGGCTTCAAAGGAACATTCCTCATCGAACCGAAACCGATGGAACCGACCAAACATCAATACGATTCGGATACGGAAACGGTTATCGGCTTCTTGAAGGCACACAACTTGGATAAAGATTTCAAAGTAAACATCGAAGTGAACCACGCCACGTTAGCCGGACATACCTTTGAACACGAATTGGCGGTAGCTGTTGACAATGGCATGCTGGGTTCTATTGATGCCAATCGCGGCGACTACCAAAACGGATGGGATACCGACCAATTCCCTGTTGACCATTACGAACTGGTTCAAGCGATGTTGCAAGTAATCCGCAACGGCGGTTTTGGCAATGGCGGTACGAACTTCGATGCCAAGACGCGCCGTAACTCTACCGACTTGGAAGATATTTTCATTGCCCACATTGCCGGTATGGATGCCATAGCCCACGCATTGGAAAGCGCCGCCGCTATACTTAACGAATCTCCGTACCAAAGGATGCTGGCGGAACGTTATGCTTCTTTCGATTCCGGCAAAGGCAAAGACTTTGAAAGCGGTAAGCTGAGTTTGGAAGACGTGGTAGCTTATGCAAAAGCCAATGGCGAACCGAAGCAAATCAGCGGCAAGCAGGAATTGTACGAAGCAATAGTAAATATATATAGCTAAATGGAAATAAGGAGTTAACTCCTTTAACTCCTCTAACTCCTCTATAAAATGAATGAAGGTAATAAACTCTATTTGTATTCTATCACGGTAGTAGCCATTATCGGAGGGTTGCTTTTCGGATACGATACGGCAGTTATTTCCGGTGCCGAAAAGGGGCTTGAAGCCTTCTTCCTTATGGCATCGGATTTTCAGTATAATAAGGTGATGCACGGCATTACTTCTTCGAGCGCACTTATCGGATGCGTTCTGGGGGGAGCGTTGTCGGGTGTATTGGCTTCCCGATTGGGACGGCGTAATTCGTTGCGGTTGGCAGCGGTTCTTTTCTTTCTTTCGGCATTGGGTTCGTATTATCCCGAATTTTTGTTTTTCAATTACGGAGAGCCCAAGCTGTCTTTGCTCATTGCGTTTAACCTTTACCGGGTGTTGGGAGGTATCGGTGTAGGGCTTGCTTCGGCTGTATGCCCTATGTATATTGCAGAAATAGCTCCGTCCAATATTCGCGGAACATTGGTATCGTGCAACCAGTTCGCCATTATCTTCGGTATGCTGGTGGTCTATTTCGTAAATTATATGATTTTGGGCGACCATACCAACCCAATTATCGACAAAGACAGTATTACCGGCATAGCCACGGTAAGTGCTAACTCGGATATATGGACTATCAAAGAGGGATGGAGATTGATGTTTGTTTCCGAAGCATTCCCGGCAGGGGTATTCGGATTGTTGCTTTTCTTGGTGCCGAAAACTCCCCGTTATTTGGTTATGGCACAAGAAGACGATAAGGCTTTGTTCGTTTTGTCCAAGATAAACGGTGTGGCAAAAGCCAAAGAAATCTTAGGAGAAATCAAAGCCACAGCCCAAGAAAAGACAGAGAAACTGTTTACTTATGGAGTTACGGTGGTCGTCATTGGTATTTTGCTCTCTGTATTCCAGCAAGCAATAGGTATCAACGCGGTGTTATATTATGCGCCACGCATATTCGAGAGCGCCGGAGCCGAAGGGGGCGGTATGATGCAGACCGTTATCATGGGTGTTGTAAATATCTTATTTACGTTGATAGCTATCTTTACGGTAGATAAGTTTGGACGTAAACCGTTGCTGATTATCGGTTCTATCGGCATGGCAGTGGGAGCTTTTGCTGTTGCTGGATGCGATGGTCTGGGCGTGAAAGGAATTATTCCCGTGCTTTCCGTCATTGTATATGCTGCGTTCTTTATGATGTCTTGGGGACCGATATGTTGGGTGTTGATTTCGGAGATATTCCCCAACACCATTCGCGGCAAAGCAGTAGCGATAGCGGTGGCATTTCAATGGGTGTTCAACTACATTATTTCTTCTACTTTCCCCGCACTTTACGACTTTAGTCCTGTGTTCTCGTATTCTTTATACGGCAGTATTTGCATTATAGCGACTTTCTTTGTTTGGTTCTTCGTACCCGAAACCAAAGGCAAGACGCTGGAGGATATGACTAGCTTCTGGAAGAAAAAGAAATAGATAGAATTAAGAAAAGAAGCCCGGTGTAGAGAAAACACTGGGCTTTTTTTATGGGAAACGATGGTTCAATCAAGATGGAAATGATGCTTCTATCCCGTCGAATAGTTGGAACAATTCCGCCACTGTTTCCGTTCGCAACATGGCAACGCGCGTATCGCGAAAGTTTGGGATTCCTTTAAATAAAGGAGTGGCAGCCAGATGGCGGCGAATATGAATAATCCCTCTCCATTCGTCCAGCCGGGCAACACTGCTCAACACTTCCTCACGAAGTATTTGCATCTTTTCTTTGAAAGAAAGCGGGGGAAGTTCTTCGCCCGTCTCCAAATAATGTTTCACTTCTTTGAATATCCACGGGCGACCGATGCTGCCGCGACCAATCATGATGGCATCCACGCCGTAGCGGTCAAAACATTCCTTGGCACGCTGGGGGGTGGTAATGTCTCCGTTGCCGATGATGGGGATGTGCATACGAGGATTGTTTTTTACTTCACCGATTAGTGTCCAGTCGGCTTCCCCCGTGTACATTTGGGCGCGGGTACGACCGTGGATAGTGAGGGCTGCGATTCCGCAATCCTGCAACTGTTCGGCAAGTTCCACGATAATCTTGTGTTTGGCATCCCAACCCAAGCGGGTTTTAACGGTAACGGGCAGGTTGACGGCATTCACCACCGAACGGGTTATCTCCAGCATCTTGGGGATATTCTGCAACATCCCCGCTCCTGCCCCTTTTCCTGCAACCCTCTTTACGGGGCAACCGAAGTTTATATCAATCACATCCGGACGAGCTTCCTCCACTATCCGGGCAGCTTCTGTCATGGCATCCGTCTCTTTGCCATATATCTGTATGGCTACGGGGCGTTCTTCATCACTGATAATGAGTTTCTGCTGGGTCTTGTTCACCGCACGAACGAGGGCATCGCTCGAAACAAATTCGGTATATACCATATCGGCTCCCAGCCTTTTGCACATCAGGCGAAAAGCTGGGTCGGTAACGTCCTCCATAGGAGCAAGGAAAACGAAACGGGAATCGGATGTATTTCTGTTTTTAATTTGATGTAAGTATGTGATATAATTTAATTGATAGTATTTATTTTGTATCTTTCTAATTTACAGAATAATACAACAAATAATAATATAAACTAATTTCAATTTAGTACTTATTAAGGATAGTCATTATTATATTTTGTGCTTATTTCTCTCCGTATTTATTGATCCATTCCAATAGGAAAAAACAGCCGGGAATAGCCACATTGCCATGGTTATAACCTTGCAATTCATACAATTTCACATCTTTATTTCCTAATGATTTCAGAATGACCTCTAAATGTGCATTCTCCTCGTAACGAGCCAACATTTCCAGTTTGCGGTCGCCACTAATGAGAAGCGTTGGTGGAATATTTTCGCGAGATTTGTTGATAGGAGCGTATTCATCTATCACAGGAATGTCTATTAGTAAATTCCGTTCCTTTCGAATCGTATAATGTGTATTGCTTTGTCCACTGATAGAAATCAACCCTCTGATTTTATCTGCATCTACACCGTGTTTTCCCAGATATGATTTATCCAACCCCACCATGAGTGTAAGGTAGCCTCCTGCCGAATGACCCGATACAAATATGTTACCGGCACTACCTCCATATTTCTCTATATTCTTAAACACCCATGCTACCGCTGCCGCCGCATCTTCTGTATATGCAGGATTCTTTGCTTTAGGGCTTAACCGGTAATTGACAGGTACTACAGCTATTCCTTTTTCTTTCAACTCATCGAAGATATGCTTTTCTCCATTTTCGAGACCGCCCCCATGAAACCATACTACAGTAGCAAATCCTGTTTTGTTTGTAGGATAGTATATATCCAACTTGCAACGTTCTTTTCCATACGCATCCGTTTCTGTTGAATCTACATAAGAGATGTTTTTAATTAGTTCATATTTGGTTTGGGCATTAACCAAACAAGTAAAGCAAAGCAGGGTTATAAATGCAAATTTCTTCATCTTACGTATTTTATTATTATAGACAAAAAGAATTTTTGACTTCAAAGATAATTATTGCGAACGAAATTACGAATAGTCATTAAATAAAATTTTAATGATTATCCGTTGTTTCACCTAAGTTGTTTATCTTCGCAAAAAAAGCTGGCAAATATTATGAATTTACTAAATTTTGTATCTCAATATCCTGACGAAAGCAGTTGTAAAGCGAAATTT
>SNRY01000128.1_pt1 | contig 28166 bp, 18 predicted proteins | sample 4693421 | NCBI WGS metagenome assembly SNRY01 (sample SAMN11003215, study PRJNA524138) | termite gut metagenome | isolation source: Bacteroidetes bacterial symbionts from single cell of protist host amplifed... | host: Streblomastix strix ... | reverse complement strand
GAAGTTATAAGGAAGTTGCGATAGCCCCCCCAAGGTTGAATACGGATTTACTGCCTGATTGGATGTTTGTCCGTATCCTATACGTAATTTTAACTGGCTGATTGCTTCCACATCACTCAGGAACGATTCATTGTTGATATTCCATCCTGCCGAAAAAGCGGTATAATCGTGCCATTTATGCCCGGGAGCCAATACGGAACTACCATCTTTACGCCACGTAGCTGTGAGAGCGTAACGGTCTTCATACGCGTATAAAACTCTCGCCATGAAAGAAGTTAACCCGCGCTGATAATGATCTTGATTACCGGCGCTGATTGTTTTAGCTCCATCGGCTAATCCCAGATTATACCAGAGTGAATAATCGGCAGTAATGTCGTCGGCGCTCATTTGTGATTGTTGAAATTCCGATTGCTCTGCCGAATACATAAGGGTAGCATTCACCCGGTGTTTTTCGACAAACAATTTTTCATAATACAACAAATTTTCTGCCGTCCATGCGGTGTAATGCCGGTTCTGAACAGTTGCGGATGAAACTCCCCCATCTTTGTACGGCGTATCCGATCCGTAGAAATTACCATAATTTTCCTGATAATGACTTAACCCTACATTCAAACGATACCTCAATTCAGGCGTAAATTTAATTTCCCCGTAAAGCGAATTGTATGTGGAGTAACGTTTTCTTTTTTCCTGCCATAATTGATCGTCTTTCAACAATAAAGGGTTGTAATACCTGTCCGTATGACCTTCCGTTGGTATCTTACGAATGCTTCCGTCGTCGTTATAGGCAGGCATAAGGGGGGATAAGGTAATGATGTTATTCATCATTCCGGCGCTTTCCCCATCGGTTATTCCATACGAATTTTGCGAGCTCAACCCCACTTTAATGTACTTTCCGATTTCCTGATCGATGGTAGTACGGAGAGAAAACCGCGTATATTCCTGTCCGGGCAATACGGTTGTTTCATTATAATAACTTCCGCCGAAAGAATAAGAGCCTTTTGCGTTACCGGACGAAATATTGACATCGTGGTTGGTTACCATAGCATTACTATACATCAAATCCTGCCAATCGGTAGATTGTCCGGAATTAATCATCGCTTGCTCTAAGGCGGTGTATTTATCCTTATAGGCATCGTTTATTGTAGCATGCTTGAAATCTTGATATTCTTCGCCATCATAGACTTCGTATTTTTTCGCCACGCTCTTAATACCATAATATCCATTGTAAGATACTTTCGGTCCTACGTTTGCCTCTCCTCTGAAGGTACTAATCAATACAACTCCGTTGGCGCCGCGCGAACCGTAAATAGCTGTTGCAGAAGCATCTTTCAAAATATCGATATTTTTAATGTCATTGGGTGCAATATCGTTGATAGAACCGCCAAACGGAATCCCGTCCACTACAATCAATGGATCGTTGCTTGCATTCAATGAACGTTCGCCACGGATACGGATTTGCATGGTCGCGCCCGGGCGGGTAGAAGTTTGTGACATATCAATCCCCGGTAACCGCCCTTGCAAAGCTGCTGCCACATTGGTAGAAGGAATTTCACCAATAACTTTTGCATCGGTAGATACAATAGAACCGCTCACATCCAGCTTTTTCATTGTTCCATAACCTACCACCACCACTTCGTCCAATAATTTGGTATCCTCCATCAGGGTAATGTTGAGCTGTGTTCTGCCTGCCACATTCACCTCCTGCGTTTGATAGCCAACAAACGAGATACTAAGTTTACTTTGAGAGGACACCGGCAATGTAAAATTACCGTTAAAATCGGTAATTATCCCATTGGTAGTACCGGTTTCTGTCACGCTGGCTCCAATAATTGCTTCGCCAGCCGAATCTTGAACTATTCCCTTTACGGTTATTGTTTGTGCTAGCGATACACAAAACGGAAATAGCAAGAATACCAACAACAACAGCCTGAACGGCTTGCTTTGATTTGTGTTTCCCATTTGTCTTTAATTTAAATTTTTAATTTAACAAAAAGCGTCTGTTTATTAATAGACTTAATTTTCTTTAAAAGGCACTTCTTCTATGGCTCATTACCGTCAATAAACAAACCTTATAATATAACTTATTTAAAGTAGCGTTTTCGACTACGCTCAGGCACCGGCTTCGCCCCCAATGACTAAGCATGACTTCGACTTCGCTCAGTCATCAAGTCGAAGCCATCAACAACAAACAATGTTGTTTAAATTTCAAAATTACAATATTTTTTATAAAAAAAGAATAAGAGAGTGTTTTTTATTATTTTTCTATACGTAACAAAATGTTTTCTCACCGTTACATTTTTAAATGAATCCAAATAGCATGGTTGAATCGTTTGTTTCATAAATACAATTTGACAATGTCCTTTTCTGCATTTGATTTAAATGGAAAACACTTTACTGAATTATTTCAGTAAAATAAAACGGGTAATGAAATAGAATTAGGAAAAAATAATGCCTACATTTGTTATACAAAAAGAGTATATAATACAAGGAGAAGTACCATTATGATTAGTCAATTCTCACGAAAAGTTTCGGATATTTTGATTTATAGCAAAGAAGAAGCGAACAGATTGAAGAATAACTATGTGGGTCCTGAACATTTGTTACTGGGATTAATTCGTGACGGAGAAGGAAAAGCCGTAAAAATGCTTTCAAAGTTTAAAATAAATCTTTTCGAGATAAAAAAACAAATAGAACACCGTTTGGCACAAAACGATGCGCACATCTTCGATGAGAATATAGCTTTTACCAAAGAAACAGATAAGATACTGAAAATGTGTGTGTTGGAGGCGCGCCTTTTTAAAAGGGAAATTGCCGATACGGAGCATATTCTCTTGGCTATTTTAAGAGATAAAAACAATTTGGCAGCTACCGTTCTGCAGGAAAACAACGTGGATTATACGAAAATAGCCGAACATTTGACAAAACAGCCGGATATTATTGTAGATATGGGTTTCCCTGAAGAAGAAGAGGAAGAGGAAGCAAACAAAGCGCATCCCGAAACGAATGGGACGGGTGGGCGATACGCACAAACAACAGCAAAGAAATCGGCAAATAATACCCCCGTACTTGATAATTTCAGTACGGATATGACAAAAGCTGCGGAAGAAGACAAGCTCGACCCTGTGATAGGGCGTGAAAAGGAAATAGAACGTTTGGCGCAAATACTAAGTCGCCGCAAAAAGAATAATCCCATACTTATTGGAGAGCCGGGCGTGGGTAAATCCGCCATAGTGGAAGGATTAGCCCTTCGCATCGTGCAAAGGAAAGTATCGCGTATCTTGTTTAACAAACGCGTTGTAGCGCTTGACATGACTTCTATGATTGCAGGTACGAAATATCGCGGGCAATTTGAAGAACGTATTCGCTCCATACTCAATGAGTTGCAAAAGAATCCGGACGTAATTTTATTTATAGATGAAATCCATACTATAGTAGGAGCCGGCTCGGCAGCCGGTTCGTTGGATGCGGCTAATATGTTAAAACCTGTTTTGGCAAGAGGCGAGGTACAATGTATCGGCGCTACTACCCCTGACGAGTATAGAAAAAATATTGAAAAAGACGGAGCGTTAGACCGTCGCTTTCAAAAAGTGCAGGTAGAACCTACTACGATGGAGGAAACTTACCGGATTCTCCATACGATTAAAGATAAATATGAAGACCATCATAACGTGATTTATACGGAAGCTGCTTTGGAAGCATGCGTCAGGTTGACGGGACGATATATCACCGACCGGCATTTTCCCGACAAAGCCATTGATGCACTCGACGAAGCCGGATCGCGTGTTCACCTGATCCATATTTATGTTCCTAAAGAGATTGAGGAACAGGAAAAATTACTCGAAGACGCCAAAAACCGGAAGATTGAAGCGGTAAAGTTGCAGAACTTTGAACGTGCGGCTGAGTTTCGCGATACGGAGCATGAACTTGTCGCTCAATTGGAAACAATGAAACAGGAATGGGAAGTAAATCAGAAAGCGTATCGCCAGAAAGTGGACGAAGCAGAGATAGCCGATGTGGTTTCCATGATGTCGGGTGTTCCCGTGCAGCGTATGGTGCAGGCGGAGGGAATGAAATTGGCGCACATGAAAGAAGATTTGCAAGATCAAGTCATAGCGCAAGAGGCAGCCATAGAAAAATTGGTAAAAGCCATATTGCGTAATCGCATAGGATTGAAAGACCCGAATAAACCGATAGGCACGTTTATGTTTCTTGGACCAACGGGAGTAGGGAAAACCTATTTGGCTAAAGAATTGGCTCAATACATGTTTGGTTCGCCGGACGCACTGATTCGAATAGATATGAGTGAGTTTATGGAAAAATTCACGGTTTCCCGTTTGGTGGGAGCGCCTCCCGGATATGTAGGTTATGAAGAAGGAGGGCAACTTACGGAAAAAGTTCGACGCAGACCTTATTCTATTATTTTGTTGGATGAGATAGAAAAAGCTCATTCCGATGTGTTTAACCTGCTGTTGCAGGTGATGGACGAAGGAAGATTGACGGACAGTTACGGCAGATCGGTTGATTTCAAAAATACGGTGATTATTATGACTTCCAACATCGGTACCCGTCAATTAAAAGACTTCGGAAGAGGAATCGGTTTCGTTACCGGAAATCCTTCTGATGACAAGGAATATTCGAGAAATGTCATCCAAAAAGCATTGAATAAGTCATTTGCTCCCGAGTTTTTAAACCGGGTGGATGAGGTTCTTATTTTTGATCAACTTTCACCGGAAGCCATCAGGAAAATTACGGATATTGAACTCAATAAATTGTTTATTCGTATGGAAACTCTGGGTTACCGGATGGTGATGGATGATAAAGCCAAGGAATTCATAGCAACAAAAGGGTACGATGTCCAATATGGAGCCAGACCGTTGCAAAGAGCCATTCAGATACATTTGGAAGATGAATTGTCGGAGCTTATCGTATCGGATTCCATCCAGGAAGGGGAAGTGATTAAAGTGAAGTTGAACGAGGAGAAAGGAAAATTAGAATTGATAAAATAAAAAATCTATTGACAAATCCCCCATATATTGCATGTATGAAGAATAAGTTTTTCAGGACGGCTCTGTTAGTTGCAACGGCGGCTTTATTGCTTTCGTGTGGGAACTCCGTGAGGAATAATGCTAATTACATAAAAGTAGGGGTGGCTTCCGGACCGGAATATGTAATTGCACAGATCGCTCAAAAAGTAGCCAAAGAAAAATTCAATCTCGAAGTAGAGTTAATATCATTCAGCGATTATATCATGCCCAATACTGCCCTCCACCAGAAAGATATTGATGTAAACGTCTTTCAAACAAGACCGTTTCTGGAAGAGCAATCCAAACAACGAAGGTATGACTTTGCTGTGGCAGGAAATACTTTTGTTTATCCTATGGCTGTTTATTCGAGAAAAATAAAAACCTTAGATGAATTGAAAGACGGAAGCGCTATCGTCATACCCAATGACGCCGCTAATGGAGGGCGCGCGCTGTTGCTTTTGGGGCAAGCGGGATTGATAAAATTAAAGCAGGGATGTGGATACACTCCCCGATTAGTGGATATAGAGAAGAATGCTCGCTGTTTTTATCTGGTAGAACTCGAAGCTCCACAGTTACCCCGTGTGTTGGATGACAATGATGTAATCATAGCCGTTATAAATAATAACTTTGCCGCCAAAGCCGGATTATTTTTACATAATAGCATATATGCCGAAGATAAAGACTCTCCTTATGTAAACCTGATAGTTGCAAGAACCGGGAATAAAGATGAGGAGAAAGTGAGAAAATTTGTACAGGCTTATCAATCTGAGGAAGTGGTTGAGGCAGCTTACCAGGCATTTAAAGGAGGAGCTATCCGGGGTTGGTAGCAAGTAGTATCGGGGGAAATTCCGGTCTATCCCATCCGGTTGCGGTAGTCTTCATACGTGAATTTCCGGTAGATTTCCGCAGTGTTTTCCTTTGTCCACAAAGCCAGGGCGGGATGCGGGATGCCGTTGAACAAGGTAGTTTTCACTATGGTATAATGTATCATGTCTTCAAACACGATGCGTGAGCCTGTTTGCAATTCTTGGTCGAAACTCCACATTCCCATGTAATCGCCGCTTAAACAGGAATTTCCTCCCAAACGATATGCATACGGACCCTTATCGTCTGCCCGGGCGCCGTACACGGCGGGTTGATAAGGCATTTCCAAACAATCGGGCATGTGACAGGTAAAGCTTACATTTACGATGGCTGTTTTTATACCTTGATTTTCTACGATATCTACCACATGCGACAGGAGTACCCCTGTTTTCCATGTAAAGGCAGAGCCGGGTTCCAGAATGATTTGTAAGTGTGGATAGCGTTCCTTTATACTTTGCAACAGTTTTATCAAATGCTCCTTGTCGTAATCTTTGCGGGTTATTAAATGTCCGCCGCCTAAGTTGAGCCATTTAAGTTGCTTAAACCAAGGGGAGAATTTTCTCTCGATATGTTTCCATGTCCGTTCCAATTCATAAGAAGACGATTCGCAATGACAATGTGCATGAAACCCTTCCAAGCCTTGTGGCAGTTTACAGGGCAATAAACCGGTGGTAATGCCAAAGCGACTTCCTGGTGCGCACGGATTGTACAAATCCGTTTCCACTTCCGAATATCCGGGATTGATGCGAACGCCGCACGAAATGCCCTTTCCTGTTGTCTGGGGAAAAAAACGGTGAAACTGTGAAAAGGAATTGAAAGTAATGTGGCTGCTACAGCGCACAATTTCCGGAAAATCTTCTTCCGTATAGGCGGGTGAATAGGTGTAGGCTTTACTGCCAAATTCTTCTACTGCCAAGCGGGCTTCGTAGGAAGAGCTTGCAGCAGCATGATTTATATTGTATTCCCTGAACAGAGGGAAAGAACGCCATCCGGCGAAAGATTTGAAAGCGAGTATCATTTCTACGCCTGCTTGCTCCTTTACGGTGCGCATGAGGTTTAGGTTTTTTCTTAAAAGTTCCTCTTCCATGATGTAGCACGGAGAAGGAAATAAAGTGAAATCTATCATATACTTTTTCAACTAACAAGTTTTTCTATTTCAATTTTTAAAGCCGGAAGCTGCTTGATTACCAGACTCCGCAAAAATTCCGGTGTAACGCTTTCATAGCCATGAATTACTTTGTTCCTTGTAAAACGCTCGGGTGCAAATATCGCTTATATCTCCGAAAGTTTAGGACATAATAATTTGAAAACAACGAGAAATTATTTGGATCCCTTTGAAAGAGAGAAAATGCGAGTTTATTAACTAACTTTGGAGAATGAAATTAAAAAACTACCTTGTGCCGACCTCACACCGACTTTGGTCAAGGTTTTTATGTGACAAAGTTTAAACGCCACGCTCAAGACAAAGCAGCAAGAGAGGAGCGTTTCATGATACCGGAGGGGTTGTAACTTAATGAAAGAGTATAAAAAAATGGTTATAAACAGGCAAATCATATTCTTGTTTTTGTTTTTTCTCTCTTTGAGATTGCAGGCTCAAGAGGCTATTGCCTGGCGGTTTGACCGTTTTACGCAGGAAGATGGTTTGTCTAATAATCAGGTGCATTGTATTTTTCAAGATTCGCAAGGGTGGATGTGGTTTGGCACGACTTACGGATTGAATCGTTTTGATGGGCGGAATTTTAAAATATTCAAGAATGACGCTTCCGACTCTTCCTCGTTAAGCGCCAATCTGGTGAGGGATATTTTTGAAGATAGCCGCGGTATGTTATGGGTGGGTTTGGAGCATGGCGGTTTATGCCGTTATGACTGGGACAAGGAAGTCTTTTTGCGTTACCGGGAACGGGAAATTGCCGGTAGTTCGGTGAATCATATAACGGAGGATGATAGCGGTAATTTGTGGCTGGCTACTGATCGGGGTTTGGTCAGGATGCGGTGGATAGGAGAAGAGCGTTTTGAGGTGGAACGGGTTTCTTTGGCATTTTCTTCTTCTTACATAAGGAAAATTCTGGTGGATAAACATGCCAATTTATGGATAGGTACCGACCAAGGGCTTTTTGTATATGATCTTGTCCGGAGTAAGTTGTCTCATTTGGAATTACCGGAAACGGAGTACACGAATGATGAAATCTGGGCATTGTATGCCGACGAAAACGACCGGGTATGGATAGGGGCTTATCATTCGGGACTTTATTATGTGAATCCTTGGGAATCGCATGTTGTCAGGAGCTCTTTTACTCCGAATATGTACCGGGCAAAAACCATTCGGGCAATTGTCAGGGATTCCGGCGGACGTTTTTGGTTGGGAACACGTGCCGGTCTTTTTTCTTTCGATGGGAAACACTATGAATATCACCGGTTGGAAGGTGGGGATGAAGATATGAGTACTTCAAATTCCATATTAAGTCTTTGTGTGGATGCCAAAGGAGATTTATGGATAGGTAGCCGGCAAGGAATCAGTTATTTTGTAAAAGAAAAACAATTTATACATCTGTACACTACTTCCGGATATACGGAGAAAGCTTCCCTGAACAATGGGGAGGTGTATTCTTTTTTGTGTGAAGGGAATATTGTTTGGATTGGTACGGAGTTGGGAGGTGTGAATAAACTCGATAGGAAAACAGAGAAGTTCACATACTATACGCTTCAAAACGCAGGGCTTAGTTCCAATTGTATTAAATCTTTTCTGAGGGATGGCGACGAATTGTGGTTGGGAACTTTTATGGGAGGAATATCGGTATTGAATACGCAAACCGGCAGGGTGGTGCGTACCTTTCGGGCGTTGGGTAAACCGGGGAATCTTGGGGATGACCGGGTATGGGCATTATTCAAAGACAGAGAGGGAACTATATGGGTGGGACATTCGCATGGGATTGAGCAATATGACAGGGAAAGGAATGTTTTTGTGAAACGTAATGATGTATTGCCTGACGACAGCCAGATTAATTGGATTACTCAGGATACACAAGGCGATTTGTGGATTGGTTGTGAGGGCAAATTGGTAATTTACAACCCTGAACAAAAAAAGGCGAATAATTATATCCGCAAAACAAGGTCTATGGTAGAATTTTCCGGTCAAGAGTATTATGTAACCACTGTTGACGGTTTAGCTCGTTTTGACAAGGAAAGAGGGTTTTATCATTTTTATACGGAAAAGGACGGTTTGATTAGTAATTATACACTGGGGGCGCTTGCCGGTATAGATTCTACCTTATGGATATCTACAACTAACGGTTTGTCTCTCTTTGATTTGAAAACTCAGACGTTTAAGAATTTCGATAAGAAAGACGGTTTGCAGAATAATCAGTTCAATTACGGAGCTTATCAGAAAAACGACCAGGGTGAGTTGTTTTTCGGAGGCATCAATGGTTTTAATATCATTGTTCCCGAATTAGTGAAAAATAATGAGTACGTGCCTCCTATAGTCATAACAAATTTAAAGATATTCAACGAGAATGCCGGAGTAGGGGAGGGTGAACTGTTGACGAAACATATCGCCTTTACCGACGAGGTTCGGTTAAGGTATGATCAAAATATGTTGTCGTTCTCTTTTATGGCATTGAATTATGTGATGGCGGAGAAAAACCGGTACAGATACCGCTTGGAGGGTTTGGAAGAACGTTGGGTGGACGCTGGTTACGCAACTACAGCAACGTATGCAAATTTGGCTTCGGGCAATTATGTCTTTCATGTGCTTGGCTCTAATAACGATGGTGTATGGAATGAAGAAGGAGCTTCCCTGCGTGTTGTGATTGTTCCTCCATTTTGGCAGAGATGGTGGTTTATGTGTTTGATTAGTTTGGTGCTGTTCTTTATTGGAGGGATGCTTGTCCGTTTTTATGTTTTCCGGCAAACCATTAAGAACAGGTTGTTATTGGAAAAGACACAAGCCCGAAAATTGCATGAGGTGGATATGATGAAATTGCAATTCTTCACCAATGTGTCGCATGAGATACGAACTCCTTTGACATTGATTATAGGACCTGTGGAGAAGCTTTGGCGTCAGATTAAGGAGGAAGATATTCGTACGCAATTAGGTATTGTATATAGAAATGCCTGCAAATTGATGGAACTGATTAATCAATTGTTGGATTTTAGGAAGTTGGAAGCCGGTAAGTATAGTGTGGACTACCGGAATGGGGATATTGTCCGTTTTCTTTCGGGGATTACGGAATCTTTTCGTTATTCTGCCAACGAAAAGGGAATAGAACTGACCTTTTGTAGTAATCAAACGAAGTCTATCATGGCGTTTGATGCTGATAAAATGGAGAAAATTGTGAATAATCTATTGTCCAATGCCTTGAAATTTACGGATAGAAATGGCGCTATTGCCGTTAATTTGAATATAGAAGAAAAGTCGTATGAAGTGAGTGTGCAAGATTCGGGTATAGGGATTGTCGCATCGGATTTGCCGCAGGTGTTCAACCGTTTTTTTCAATCTCCCCGTTCCGGTGAGGTTACCGGTACCGGTATAGGTTTATCTATTACAAAGAGTTTTGTTGAATTGATGGGGGGCGGTATTGACGTGAAAAGCGAAAAAGGAAAAGGAACGATGTTTACTGTTTGCTTTCCTTTATGCAAGGATTTCCGTATGGAGGAAGTTGAAAGTGTCCGGTCGATTGGTAAATATCTTTTGGTGGTGGATGATAACGAGGATATTCGTATGTTTATAAAGACTCATTTTAAAAGTAGTTTTAATGTGCTGGAGGCTGCTGACGGTAAAGAAGGGAGTGAGATAGCCTTGAAGCATGTTCCGGACATTATTATTGCCGACATGCTGATGCCTGTGGTGGATGGATATGAAATGTGTAAAAAATTAAAAAAAGATGAACGTACTTCCCATATCCCGATAATTATGTTGACGGCGGTAACTTCAAAGGAAAAGGAATTGGAAAGTTTGTTAACAGGCATAGATGATTATGTTACCAAACCTTTTGATGTGGATATATTGACTGTTAAAATAGATAATTTACTACAAATACGGAATACGCTTCGGGAGAAAATAAAACACGATTGGTTGCAGCAACCGGAAGATGTTGTTCTGGATTCGCCAGATGATAAGTTCTTGAAAAGAGCGGTGAGTGTGGTAGAAAAATTTATGGATGATCCGGAATTGGATATAGGAAAGTTTTCAGAAGAAATGAGAGTGAGCCGGATGCAACTTTATCGGAAGTTTGAGGCTCTCACCAATATGACCGTCAAAGAATTCATCCGGAGTGTTCGTTTGAAAAGAGCTGCCCAAATGCTGAAGCAGGAAAAATTAACTGTTTCGGAAGTTGTATGGACTGTGGGATTTAAAGATATGTCCTATTTTAGGAAGTGTTTTAAGGAGAAGTTTGGAATGACTCCAACGGAATATACGGAAAGAATGAAAACTGAAAAATGAGATAAGACGAATATGGCGACAATGTATGATAATATGCTTCAACTTCCGTTGTTTCAAGGGATATGCAGGGAAGATTTTACCAAAATAATGGAAAAGGTTAAATTACGTTTCCTTACATACGAAGCAGGGAAAAATATCGTACATAGCGGAAATGTTTGTGACAAATTGATTTTTTTATTGAATGGAGAAATCATTTCGTCATTTTCTTTTGAGAAAGATTTTATTTTTGCGGAATACCTTCCAGCCCTCTGTTTGCTTGAGCCCTATTCGCTCTACGGTGTGAATGTCCGTTTCGTTTCTTCTTATACTACTCATGCGGAAGTAGAGATGTTGGTTATCGAAAAGTCTTTTGTTACCAATGAATTGTTTAATTACGAGATATTCAGGTTGAACTATTTGAATGCAATCAGCAGTTATGCGCAGGCTTTTCATTCCTGTTTGAGAAAAGGTATCCCCGATACGGCTGAGGGTAAAATGGTTAACTTTATTTTAACTCATTCTACTCGCCCCAAAGGAATGAAACGAATAAAGGTGAAAATGACCCGTCTTGCTCAGTATCTCAACGAAACCCGTATGAATATATCGAAAGCTTTAAATGCTTTTGAAGAAAAAGGGCTAATAGAATTGCATCGTAAAGAAATAATTATTCCGGAGATAGAGAAATTGATCGAAACAATAAATAAAAAATAAAGGCATTGTTAATTAAGTATAGATCGTTCATGATTTCTGTGTGTAATCAGTAATAAAAAAGACAGTTCACGCATTTGTTTGCTTTTTGAATAGTGGCTTCGACTACGCTCAGCCACCGGTTACGTTTTTTGAGTGATAATGCTTATTTGCAACTTTCGGAGTGCGTAGTGAATAAATTCGCAAAGTAAACAATTTTTTTATATTATTATCATGGAATGGATTCTTTTTAATATATTTGCCTCGAAAATTGATGATAAGGTGAGAGAGGGGCGACCAAGCTCCTTTTTTTGTTCTTAGTAAACAAAATAAGTAAGATAAACTACGAATGACAGAGAAGAACATTGTTCGCCAACTTGTGGAGGAATGGTTGGAAGGGAAAGATTATTTTCTGGTTGACGTGATCGTAAGCCCGGAAAATAAAATTACGGTTGAGATAGACCATGCTGAAGGGGTTTGGATAGAGGATTGCGTAGAGTTGAGCCGTTATATCGAATTGAAATTAAACAGGGAAGAAACAGACTATGAATTGGAGGTCGGATCGGCAGGACTTGGACAGCCTTTCAAAGTTTTGCAACAATATTATATTCATATCGGAGAAAAAATAGAGGTGTTAACTAAAGACGGACGGAAACTGACCGGCACGTTAAATGATGCAAATAAAGAGAGATTTATAATCACCATACAAAAGAAAGTCAAACTTGCAGAAGAAAAACGTTCTAAAATAACGGATGAGAATTTAACTTTCGGCTATGGTGAAATAAAATATACGAAGTACTTAATCTGTTTTAAATAAGATGGCTAGAAAAGAGGAAACAATCAGTTTGGTAGATACGTTTTCAGAATTTAAAGATTTGAAAAACATTGATAGAACTACGATGGTAAGTGTATTGGAAGAATCCTTCCGTAGTGTTATTTCGAAAATGTTCGGCTCTGATGAAAATTACAATGTGATTGTGAATCCCGACAAAGGAGATTTTGAGATATGGCGGAATCGGGAAGTGGTGGCGGACGAAGATTTTAAAAATTTGAATTTGCAAATTTCATTGGCGGAGGCGCAAAAGATAGACCCGTCGTATGAAATAGGTGAGGAAGTGAGCGACGAAGTTATTTTTTCCGATTTCGGCAGACGCGCTATTTTGAGTCTCCGCCAAACGCTTGCTACGAAGATATTGGAATTAGAGAAAGATGGCGTCTATAATAAGTACATTGAAAAGGTGGGAACTATCATCAGTGCAGAGGTTTATCAGGTATGGAAGAAGGAGATCTTAATGTTGGACGATGATGGAAATGAGTTGTTGCTTCAGAAACAGGAACAAATTCCAAGCGATTTCTATCGTAAAGGAGAAATGGTACGTGCGGTTGTATTGCGTGTGGAGAATAAAAACAATAATCCGAAGATCATCTTATCGCGTACTGCGCCTATATTTCTTCAACGGTTGTTTGAGTTGGAAGTACCCGAAATAAATGACGGTTTGATTACTATTAAGAAAATAGCCCGCATACCTGGTGAACGCGCCAAAATTGCGGTGGAGTCTTATGACGACAGAATAGATCCGGTGGGAGCGTGTGTAGGAGTAAAGGGAAGCCGTATTCATGGAATCGTCCGTGAACTTCGCAATGAAAATATTGACGTAATCAACTATACGGCAAACACTTCATTGTTTATCCAGCGTTCGCTTAGCCCGGCAAAAATATCTTCCATTCGTCTGAATCAGGAGGAATACAAAGTCGAAGTGTTTTTGAAACCGGAGGAGGTGTCTTTGGCTATTGGTAAAGGGGGAGTAAACATTAAGTTGGCAAGTATGCTGACGGGATACACCATTGATGTGTTTCGCGAGTTGAATGAAGAAACCCAAGACGATGAAGACATCTATCTGGATGAGTTTAAAGATGAAATAGACGAATGGGTGATTGATGCCATTAAAAGTATCGGAATTGATACGGCTAAAGCGGTATTGAGCACTTCCCGTGATGTATTAATTGAAAAAACAGATTTGGAAGAAGAGACGATTGATGAAGTAATACGTGTTTTGAAATCGGAATTTGAGGAAGAAAAGGAATAAATATGGCGATAAGATTAAATAAAGCAACAAGAGATTTGAATGTGGGAATAGCGACGGTAGTTGAGTTCTTACAAAAAAAAGGATATGTCGTTGAGGCAAATCCTAATACTAAAATAACGGAAGAACAATATGCCGAACTGGTGAAAGAGTTTAGTAAAGATAAAAATCTAAGATTAGAGTCGGAACGTTTTATTCATGAACGCCAAAGTAAAGAACGCAGCAAAATATCGGTATCCATTGAAGACAATGTTATAAAAACAGTTATTCCGGACGAAGTGCGTCCGAAATTCAAATCTGTAGGTAAAATAGATTTGGATGAACTGAATTTGAAATCCAAAAAAGGACGCGATGAAACAGGGGAAAAGATTGTCGAAAAAGAAAAGCAACCGGAGGTAGTGGATGAAAAGTTGTTGATAGCGAAGGAAGAGACTATTCAGGACAATGAAGTGCAGAAAGAAGAATTGGTTGCTGTGGCTCTTTCTTCTGTCCTCTCTACCGATAGCAGGGTCGATGAAGAGGAAGAAAAGGAGGAGATAATGGCGGATGAAAGCCAAAAAGAAGAAAAGGAGGTGGTTTTTTTGGAAGAAAAGGATGATACGAAAGAAAGAGAGAGCAAAGAAACGGAGGCGGTAGAGGTAGAAAGCGGCGTATTTAAGATTCGTCCTACAGAATTTGTTTCGCATATCAATGTGGTGGGACAGATAGATTTGTCAACATTAAATCAAAATGTCCGACCAAAGAAAAAGAGCAAAGAGGAAAAACAAAAGGAACGGGAAGAAAAAGATAAAATACGGCAAGACCAGAAAAACCGGATGAAAGAGGCTATTATCAAGGAAATCCGGAAAGAAGAAAAACCTGTTGGCAAGCCGGAAGAAAAACAGACTGTTGCTGCCGCTGCTGCCGGAGTAAAGAAAAAACGTAGCCGTATCAATAAAGAAAAGGTGGACATTAATAATGTACCTTCAGGATTTAGCCGTCCGAATCCGAATAATGAAAAGGTTAAAAGTGGGCAAGTAAAGAATCGAAGCGTTCAGAACAATAATCGTTTTAAGAGGCCGCTTTTTAAACAGGAGGTTAGCGAAGAAGATGTAGCCAAACAAGTAAAAGAAACCCTTGCCCGCTTAACCAACAAGGGGAAAACCAAAACGGCAAAATATCGCAGAGAGAAGCGGGAAACGGCTTTCAACCGGCAACAAGAGTTGGAAAGTCTGGAAATGGAAGATAGTAAAGTTTTAAAAATAACGGAGTTTGTTACGGCAAACGAGTTGGCGAGTATGATGAATGTATCCGTCAATCAGGTAATTGCCACGTGTATGAGCATCGGGATTATGATTTCCATCAATCAACGTATGGATGCCGAAACAATCAATTTGGTAGCTGAAGAATTTGGCTTTAATACGGAATACATTAGCGCCGAAGTTTCGCAAGCGATTGTAGAGGATGAAGATGACCCGGATGATTTACGACCGCGTGCACCGATTGTTACCGTGATGGGACATGTTGACCATGGTAAGACGTCGTTGCTTGACTACATCCGCAAGGCTAACGTAATAGCCGGTGAAGCAGGAGGAATTACGCAACATATCGGCGCTTACAACGTCATGTTGGAAGACGGCAGACGAATTACTTTCCTGGATACACCGGGACACGAGGCGTTTACAGCCATGCGCGCGCGCGGTGCAAAGGTGACGGATATTGCGGTTATCATTGTAGCTGCCGACGACAGTGTGATGCCGCAAACCAAGGAAGCGATCAATCATGCTATGGCTGCGGGGGTGCCTATTGTGTTTGCCATTAATAAGATAGATAAACCGAATGCCAATCCTGCTAAAATTAAAGAAGAATTGGCAGGTATGAATCTCTTGATAGAGGAGTGGGGAGGGAAATATCAATCACAAGACATTTCAGCTAAACAGGGTATAGGCGTAAACGAACTGATGGAAAAAGTATTGCTTGAAGCGGAAATGCTCGATCTGAAAGCAAATCCAGACCGCCATGCTACCGGTTCCATCATTGAGTCGTCATTGGATAAAGGACGTGGGTATATGGCTACCGTATTGGTTTCAAACGGTACATTGAAAATGGGAGACATCGTATTGGCAGGAGCGAATTACGGTCGTGTGAAAGCCATGTTCAATGAACGTAATCAGCGTATTCAACAGGTAGGTCCTGCAGAACCGGTATTGATTCTCGGTTTGAATGGTGCACCTACTGCCGGCGATATTTTCCATGTTATTGATACGGAACAAGAGGCGCGGGAAATTACCAATAAGCGTGAACAGTTGCAACGCGAACAAGGTTTGCGTACTCAGAAGATACTTACACTCGACGAAATCGGTCGTCGCATTGCATTGGGTAACTTCAGGGAACTCAATATAATTGTTAAGGGAGATGTGGATGGTTCTATCGAGGCATTGAGCGATTCGTTAATAAAATTGTCAACGGAACAGATACAGGTGAATGTCATTCACAAGGCGGTAGGACAGATTTCCGAATCGGATGTGACTTTGGCTGCAGCTTCGGATGCTATTATTACCGGTTTTCAAGTACGTCCCTCGGCATCGGCTCGTAAGTATGCCGAACAGGAAGGAGTGGACATTCGCATCTATTCTGTTATTTATGCCGCTATTGAAGAGGTGAAATCGGCTATGGAGGGAATGCTTGCCCCGAAAATAAAGGAAGAAATTACGGCAACCGTTGAGGTGCGTGAAGTGTTTCATATTACCAAGGTGGGCATGGTGGCGGGAGGCATGGTGAAAGAAGGGAAGGTAAAACGCACGGACAAGGCGCGTTTAATTCGCGACGGTATTGTTATCTATACCGGAAACATAAATGCGTTGAAACGTTTTAAGGAAGATGCAAAAGAGGTGGTAGTCAATTATGAATGTGGTATCAGTTTAACCAATTGTAACGATATAAAGTCAGGTGATATTATCGAATCTTTTCAAGAAATAACTGTCAAAGCGACTTTATAATAAAATATAGCCGGTTATGACGGTAACGGACATTATTATTTTAGTGTGTATGGTGGTGGGAGCCGGTATCGGTTTCAAAAAAGGATTGGTTTGGCAGGTAATTACTATTGCCGGATTGATTTTGGGATTTCTCGTCGCAAAATATTTGTATGTATATGTGGCGGAAAAATATATCAGTCCGGTAACAAATTCTTTCACTGTAGCGCAGATTATAGCTTTTGCCGGAATTTGGATATTCATTCCTCTTGTTTTTTCGTTAGTGGGATTATTGTTGACTAAAGCGGTTGACGTCGTTTCGCTCGGTTGTTTTAACCGGTTGTTGGGAGCAGCGCTTGGAGTAGTCAAATATATGTTTTTTATAGGAGTCGTAATCTATGTGTTGGATTATTTCGACACCCGGAATCAGGTTATCAGTCGGGAGAAAAAAGAGGCTTCCTTGTTCTACTATCCTTTAAAAGCATTTGCTGGTAAGGTTTTCCCTGTGATAATAGGATTAAAAGAAAAAGATATTAGGAAGCAAAAAGACGATGAAAGTACCACAAATAGAAGAGCCTAACAAATATATAAAGAAATTCACGCAAGAGAAATACAAGTACGGCTTTGTTACGGATGTTCATACCGATGTGATTGAACGGGGATTGAATGAAGATGTCGTTCGGCTTATCTCCATGAAAAAAGAAGAACCTGAGTGGCTCTGTGAGTTTCGTTTGAGAGCCTACCGGCATTGGTTAACCATGGAGATGCCTGCGTGGGCGCACTTGCATATCCCTGAAATAGATTATCAAGCTATCTCTTATTACGCTGCTCCTAAAAAGAAAGAAAGTCTGAAAAGCAGGAATGAAGTAGATCCGGAACTAATAAAGACATTCAATAAATTGGGTATTCCACTCGAAGAGCAAATGGCGCTTAGCGGCGTGGCAGTAGATGCAGTGATGGATTCCGTTTCCGTTAAGACGACGTTTAAAGAAGTTTTGCTTGAGAAAGGGATTATCTTTTGCTCTTTCAGTGAAGCGGTACGTGAACATCCTGACTTGGTAAAGAAATATTTGGGTTCTGTGGTAAGCTACCGGGATAATTTCTTTGCAGCTCTTAACTCGGCGGTATTTTCCGACGGATCTTTTGTATATATTCCCAAGGGAGTACATTGCCCGATGGCGCTTTCTACTTACTTTCGTATCAATGCAGCCAATACCGGACAGTTTGAACGGACGCTTATCATAGCTGACGATGATTCGTATGTGTCCTATTTGGAAGGTTGCACGGCTCCCATGCGTGATGAAAATCAATTGCATGCTGCTATTGTAGAAATCATTGTGCATAACCGTGCCGGGGTGAAGTACAGTACGGTGCAGAATTGGTATCCGGGTAATGCGGCAGGCAAAGGCGGTGTTTATAATTTCGTAACCAAACGGGGCAATTGCAAAGGGATAAATAGTAAACTTTCGTGGACACAAGTGGAAACGGGGAGCGCTATTACTTGGAAATACCCTTCGTGTTTGCTTTCGGGGGACCATTCTATTGCCGAATTTTACAGTGTTGCCGTAACGAACAACCATCAACAGGCTGATACGGGTACGAAGATGATTCATTTGGGGAAGAATACACGAAGCACTATTGTCAGCAAAGGTATTTCTGCCGGAAAAAGTCAGAATTCCTATCGCGGTTTGGTACGTGTTTCTGAAAAAGCAGAGAATGCACGCAATTACAGTCAATGCGATTCGTTGCTATTGGGAGATCAATGCGGAGCGCATACTTTTCCGTATATGGATGTTCGTAATGAAACGGCGATGGTGGAACACGAAGCGACAACAAGTAAAATCAACGAAGATCAGATATTCTATTGTAATCAACGAGGGATTCCTACTGAGGATGCAGTAGGGCTGATTGTGAATGGATATGCCAAAGAAGTATTGAATAAGCTGCCTATGGAGTTTGCTGTGGAAGCGCAAAAGTTATTGGCGGTATCCTTAGAAGGGAGTGTGGGGTAAGAAATCAAAAGCTAAGGCGAATATGTTACTGATAAAAAATCTTCATGCTGGAATTAACGGCAAAGAAATATTGAAAGGGATTAATTTGACCATCCATCCGGGTGAAGTACATGCCATCATGGGACCCAATGGTTCCGGTAAAAGTACGTTGAGTAGTGTGTTGGTGGGAAACCCTGCTTTTGATGTGAGCAAAGGAAACGTTAGCTTTTATGGTAAGAATCTGCTGGAACTTACTCCCGAAGAGCGTAGTCACGAAGGTGTTTTCCTTTCTTTCCAGTATCCGGTGGAGATTCCCGGGGTGAGTATGGTAAATTTTATGCGTGCTGCTGTCAACGAACAGCGTAAGCATAAAGGATTACCAACCCTTACCGCCGGAGAGTTTCTAAAACTGATGCGTGAAAAACGCGCCATAGTGGAATTGGACAGTAAACTTGCCAATCGCAGTGTAAACGAAGGCTTCAGCGGAGGGGAGAAAAAGCGTAACGAGATTTTTCAAATGGCTATGCTGGAGCCGCGCCTTTGTATTCTGGACGAAACGGATTCGGGATTGGACATTGATGCGCTCCGTATTGTAGCGGAAGGAGTGAATAAGCTTAAAACTCCCGAAACAAGTTATATGGTTATTACCCATTATCAACGGTTGTTGGATTATATCAAACCGGATGTGGTGCATGTGTTGTATGAAGGACGTATTGTGAAAACGGAAGGACCGGAGTTAGCCTTGAAATTGGAAAAGTGGGGATATGATTGGATAAAAGAAGAGGTGGGAGCATAGCAATATGAGCATCGAACAACAGTATATTGATCTTTTTTCGAAATACGAAGAAATGATATGTCGGCATAGCGCGCCCGTTCTTAATGCACTCCGGGCGGAAGCGATGTCTCATTTTATACAATCAGGCTTTCCGGCTAATGAACAAGAGGAGAATACATATACCGGTGTAAGCAAATTTTTCGCTCCCAACTACGGACTTAATTTGAATCGTTTGGATATTCCCGTCAATCCTTATGAAGTGTTCAAATGCGATGTGCCGGATATGAGCACTTCGCTCTATTTCGTTGTCAATGACGCGTTTTATAGCCGGGCGTTACCAACGTATCGTTTACCGGAAGGGGTTATTTTTGCCGGATTAAAGGAAATATCGGAACGTTTTCCTGATTTATTGGAGCCATACTACGGTAAATTGGCAGATACGTCAAAAAATGCTTTAACGGCTTTCAATACGGCTTTTGCACAAGATGGCGTACTGTTTTATGTTCCAAAGAACACAACGGTGGAGAAGCCTGTTCAATTGATAAATATTCTTCGCGCCGGTGTTGATTTCATGGTAAACCGCCGGATATTGATTGTTTTGGAAGAAGGCGCAAAAGCTTGTTTGCTTGTTTGCGACCATGCTATGGATAACGTGAGCTTTCTGTCCACCCAAATTGTGGAGGTTTTTGTAGGAAAAAATGCTGTGTTTGATTTGTATGAATTAGAGGAAACTCATACGGGTAACGTTCGTATCAATACTATGTATGTACGGCAGGAAGCGGGGAGTAATGTGTTGCTTAACGGTATGACATTGCACAACGGCGTATCCCGTAATACCGTTGAAGTGGCATTGGTCGGCGAAAATGCGGAAATCAATCTTTGTGGCATGGCTATTGCCGATAAAAGTCAACAGGTGAATAATCATACACGTATTGACCACCTGGTACCTAATTGTAAAAGCAACGAGTTATTTAAATACGTACTTGACGAACAAGCGGTTGGGGTATTTACAGGAAAGATTTTGGTACGTCCCGGCGCCCAACATACCCATTCGCAACAAACGAACCGGAATCTTTGTATGACTCGTGAAGCTCGCATGTTTACCCAGCCACAATTAGAAATATATGCCGACGATGTGAAATGCAGTCATGGCGCTACTGTGGGTCAACTTGACGAGAATGTCCTTTTCTATATGCGTACACGCGGTATCCCTGAGAAGGAAGTCCGGCTATTGTTGATGTTTGCCTTTGTCAATGAAGTAATAGATACCATTCGTTTGGATGCGTTGAAAGAACGGTTGCACTTGTTGGTGGAAAAGCGTTTCCGGAATGAACTCAGTCGATGTCAGGGGTGCCATATTGGCACCTGATTTCACAAAAGTATGAATGAAAAGTATGATTTACTATGCCAATTTCGATAGAAAAAATAAGACAAGATTTTCCGATACTCGAACGGGAGGTGTACGGCAAACCGCTCATTTATTTCGATAACGCTGCTACCACTCAGAAACCGCGGTGTGTGGTCGAAGCGATTACCGATGAATATTATTCGGTCAATGCCAATGTGCATCGCGGGGTACATTTCCTTTCGCAGCAGGCTACCGGATTACACGAAGCCTCGCGCGAAACCGTCCGTCAATTTATCCATGCCCGTAGCGCCCATGAAATTATATTTACAAGGGGAACCACCGAATCTGTCAATCTCGTGGCATTCAGCTACGGGCAAGAGTTTATGAAGGAAGGCGATGAGGTTATTATTTCCGTTATGGAGCATCATGCCAATATCGTTCCCTGGCAACTGTTGGCTGCCCGCAGAAAGGTAACGCTTAAAGTAATACCGGTGAATGATGAAGGGGAATTGTTGCTCGACGAATATGAAAAACTTTTTTCCGAACGTACCAAATTAGTTAGCGTGGCGCATGTTTCCAATGTGTTGGGTACTATAAATCCTGTTAAGGAAATGATTGTTACGGCACATAAATATAAAGTGCCGGTATTGATTGACGCAGCGCAATCTATTCCTCATATCCCCATAGATGTGCAAGATTTGGACGTGGACTTTCTGGCGTTCTCTTCGCACAAGGTTTATGGACCTACGGGTATCGGCATATTGTATGGGAAAGAAAATTTTCTTGATCGTATGCCTCCTTATCAAGGGGGAGGAGAGATGATACGGCATGTCGGTTTTGAGAAGACTACTTTCAACGAACTTCCTTTTAAGTTTGAGGCGGGAACGCCCGATTATATTGGTGCTACCGGATTGGCAAAGGCATTAAATTACGTTTCCGCCATCGGCTTGGAAACTATTTCTTCTTATGAACATGAATTGACTGAATATGCGTTGCGTCAGCTTAAAGAGATTAGAGGAATACGCCTTTTTGGAGAGGCGAATTGCAGGGGTAGTGTTATTTCTTTCCTTGTGGGCGCTATTCATCATCTGGATATGGGAACTTTGTTAGATCGTCTCGGTATTGCTGTCCGCACGGGGCATCACTGCGCTCAGCCGTTGATGCAACGTTTTGGAATTGAAGGTACGGTTCGCGCCTCGTTTGCCTTTTACAATACCAAAGAAGAGGTGGACGCGTTGGTTGCCGGTATTAAGCGGGTAAGTGGTATGTTTTGAGCCTCTTCCTTACCGGGCGTGTGGCTTATCCGTATAATTTGCTGATTGTCGCTTCCTCGGAAATGAAGATGAGGCGATTTCCGGTTCTTTTCGAACTTGCCGTCCACTAATACATCTATGTAGGGGAGTATGGCAGATAATTCCGGATATAAAAGTATTTCTTTGCAGGTATATCCTGTGTAGCACCAGATATTTTGATGGGTTTTTTCTTTTATCTCTTTCACGAGGGATAGAAACTCTGAAGGGTTGTAAAGCGGATCTCCTCCCGAAAAAGTAATTCCGTCGAGTAGCGGGTTGGCATTTATTTCCCGAATCATATCCGAAATTCGTTGTTGAGTCAATGTTTCGCCCGCTTGCGGATTCCAACTTTCGGGATTATGACATTCCGGACAATGGTGGCGGCAACCACTTAAATAAATGGAGTAACGAATACCTTCGCCGTCGACGATTGTTTCCGGATAGATATGAAGTATGTGCAGCATATTCGGTTTAATGATGTTTTACCCTGTCTTTTTCTTCTTTTCGTTTGGCAGAATTCCATGAATTAAGGTCGCCTGTCAAATAGCCCGTGATACGACGCATTCTTACTATGGATTCACTTTGGCATACGGGGCATTTGTCGTATATCACTCCTTTGTATCCGCAGTCGTGACAGGTGTCTACCGGATGGTTAATAGATCCGTAACCAATTCCTTCCTTATACATCAGTTTCACTATTTTGACAATCGCTTTTACATTTTTTTTAGCTTCGCCGTCCAATTCTACATAAGTGATGTGTCCACCATGCGTAAGGGCGTGAAAAGGGGCTTCGCATTTTATTTTTTCCGCAATGCCGATAGGCTCTTTCACATCCACATGGAAAGAATTTACGTAATAGCCGTTGTCCGTTACGCCGGGGATTATTCCATACTTTCGTTTGTCCGCACGGGTAAATCTTCCCGCAAGCCCTTCGGCAGGGGTAGCCAGTATGGAGTAGTTCAGTTGGTATTTTGTTTTGTATGCTGTTATTACTTCGTTCATGATTTGCAAAGCTTCATAGAGAGTGTCCCATGCTTTTTGACAATGTCCGTGTCCTTTGCCGTAAATAGCCATCATGGCGTTGTGCCCGCCAAGAAATCCGATGGCAAGTGTTCCGCTGTTCAATACGTCGCCCACTTCTTTGTTCGGATCGGTTTCTCCTCCTCCTTTCCATACGTTGTTTCCCATCATAAAGGGAAATTGTTTGGTTAGGGCTGTACGTTGATATTGGTAACGTGCGTAAAGTTGGTCGGCGATAAAAGCTGTCATTTTTCGAACAGAAGAGAGGAATAGTTCTTTTGCTTTTCTCTCTACGGCTTCTTCGTAATGAGAATTATCGGTTAAACTTTCGGCTTTAATTCGCGCTTCTATAGCCAAACGCGGCAGGTTCATGGTGGTGAACGAGAGATTTCCCCGTCCCAAGGACGTTTTTTCTCCATGCAGATTTTCAAACACACGGGTACGGCACCCCATAGACGCTATTTCATACCGATAGCGTTTAGGGTCGTTCATATCCCATTTTTCATGTACATTGTAGGGGGTGTCCAAAAACATAAAGTTCGGGAAAAGAGCTTTTGCGGAAGTTTGGCAGGCTTTTAGAAATAAATCGAAATTAGGAGTTTTAAAACTCATTTCTCCTGCTATGGCTGATTCAAAATCATCCATTGCTTTTTGATAATCTTCTTCGGAATAGGATATACCTTCTTTTACTTTAAATATTTGAATAGGAAATACCGGCACGTCGCCTTTAAAGCCGAGTCCTTCGACAGTGGCTTTAAGCAATTCGTTGATTACCATGCGCCCTTCGGGAGAAAAGTCTGTGCCGTAATTTATGGAACTGAATACCACTTGATTACCTCCCCGCGAGTGCATCGTGTTCAAATTGTGTATAAATCCCTCCATTGCCTGATGGGTATCTTTTTGGGTTTGCGCATAAGCTTTGCCCGTAATCTTTTTTAGCGTATCTTTGTCAATGATAATTTCATGGGTTGCCAATAGGGCGCAAATTTCTTCTAATTTTTTGCCGGTCACGTCAATGGAATGGATCTGTTCGTTGAGTAGCAGTTTTAATTCTTTTTCGTCGGATTCAATCCGGTTCATGGTTGTGTAAAATTCCAAAAAGGTGGTCAGGTGTTTCAAGAAGGTTTTGTACACTCCTTTTGCCATGAAAAAGTCGAATGCGGGGATGGACTGTCCGCCGTGTTGCTCGTTTTGATTGGTCTGAAAAACAATGGTTGCCAGCGTAGCGTAGCTTTGTATGCTTTGTGGCGTCCGGATACTTCCGTTTTTGGTACGGAATCCGTTTTCAAACAATTCATCCAGGTCGTACTGAATACAGGTTGTTGTTTTAGTTGGATAATAGTCTAAGTCGTGAATATGAATATCTCCCAAACGATGTGCTTCCGCATATTTGGGGGGGAGGAGGTATTTGTAGGTGTAATCTTTGGTTATTTCGGAAGCGAAAGTCATCATTTGTCCTGCCGGAGTATGACTGGACATATTGGCATTGTTTAGGTTGACGTCATTTTTGTCAATGGCAACAATACCGTCCATTACTTGTTTCATCTGTGTTTTCTTTTCGCGTTCGATATTTCTCCATTCACGATAGATGATGTATTTTTTGGCTACTTCAGGACAGTCTTTCATCAATTCCGTTTCTACTAAATCCTGTATTTCTTCCACTGAAATTCTTGGCGTGAGAATGCGTTCGATCACTTTCATTGTGAGTTCGAATATTAGTTCCTCTTCGTTCATCGTGTTCGTGGCGTGAAATGCTTTGGTTATGGCATTCTTTATTTTTCCGATAGAGAATTTTTCTTCTTTCCCATCTCTTTTTATAATACAAATGTCAGAATGATTCATGGTATGTTTTTTGTTAGATACGGAACAAATCTAATGAATGTTGATCTATTTTATGTACATTGAATGGTTAAATATCCCCTCTTTTTGTAATATAATTTGTATGATATTGATATATAAAGTTTTCTAAAACGGATAAGTTTTTGGTCGGAAAAACGAATAAAGTTTCTAAAAAGAGGTAAGATTTTATTTTGAAATGGTTCTAAAGTTTTCCACTGATTGCATGAGTTGCGGAATGAAAGGTTAATTTCCTTGTGTATTTCATATCGGTTTTTTGGCATTGCTAATTAAGTATAGATAGTTCAAGATTTCTATATTTTAGTAGTCGAAATGTAGCTATCAAGAAAACAGCGCCTTCAACTTCGCTCAGGCGTAGGTTACGCTCACCGGTGTCTGAGCGAAGCTTCGACTAAGCTCAGCTACCGAGTCGAAAATACCTGCGGTAAATGCTTGGGATACAGTAAAACGATAACCGCATGCTTTACACTTATAGCGTTGCCTGCCTTTAGCAAAACTTGATTTTACACTCGTATCACTATATTGAGGACAACTCATAAATGCTTTTTGCATATTATATATTAACTATACTTAATTAGCAATACCCAAAAAGAAGTAAAAGCATGAAACAAACAGGGAATGTCATAACATTTTTTCTTTTTTACTATATTTGCACATCATAATGTTATAGCAGTATAGGATATGGAAACGACGATTGTACAAACAGGCAACAACAAAGGATATATTGCCTTCCGGAATACTGAAAAAACCAAAGCTATCACTGTTTTCCAGGTTACATTAGACCCAACACACTATCGGAAAATGAAATTAAAGAACTGCGAGATTCTTTGAAAAAAGTGTTGTGTCAATAAAAGGCGAATGAAGCGGATAAGCAGTTAAACTAATTGGGTTGTATTATTTTATGGAAACTATTTTTTTGACCTTAAAACGTTTTTTTGTTCGGTTAAGTCGCTTTCATTGCCGTTGTGGATATGGCGTACATTCTCCTTTTGCCTTTGATTTTATATCACAAGTTATTTGTGAAAAGAAACCTTATACTGTTTACAAGGAGTTGAAGGTTGAGGAACAGAAGCAGATGCGTGTGAATCCCGAAAAAGGTGGGGTGAATGAGTCCCGGAAGGTAAACCGGTTATTGTTCCGTTTGGTGAATAGGATGCAGCCGTGTACGATTGTTGATGTGGGCAACCTGTCTTGTCCGGCTTTGTATTTGCAAGCCGATAAACCCTCGGCGGATTATGTTCCGGCTTCGGATTTAACGGATTTATTTCTTGAAAAAGAGGTTCCGGTGGATTTTCTTTACTTGCAGGATTATAAAAATCCTGCTTTAACGGAACAGATATTTCGGGTATGCGTTGCCCGTAGTCGCAAACAATCGGTATTTGTGATAAGAGGCGTCGGTTACTCCAAAGAGATGAAAACACTTTGGAGGCGGTTGATAGCGAATGAAGAGGTGGGAATAACGTTTGATCTGTATGACCTCGGTATTCTTTTTTTCGACAAATCGAAAGTAAAACAACATTATAAGGTTCGTTTTTGAAAAATTGATACTTTTTGTTAGTTGAGTTTATCTAATTTTTTTCCTGCCAACATGCATCCGATTCCGGTAAGAATAAACGGAATACTGAGCAGTTGCCCCATATTAAATAGCATTTCCGATTCAAAAGCAACTTGATTTTCTTTGATGAACTCCACAAAGAAGCGGAATATAAAAATGCTTGTGAGGCAAAAACCAAAAAAGAATCCCCGATGCATTTTTTTACCGTAATTTTTATAGATAAACATAGTTATAAAGAAAAGAATCAAGTAGGCGATAGCTTCGTAAAGTTGTGCCGGGTGACGAGGATAGATATCTTCCCGTTCAAAGATAAAAGCCCAAGGCAGATCGGTTCTTTTGCCGATAATTTCCGAATTTGTTAAATTGGCTATGCGGATACAAGATGCGGTGAGAGGGGTGGCTACTCCAATCATATCTAATAGGTCCATATAATTCAGTTTGGTTTTGCGTACATAGAGCCAAAGAGCGATAATCAACCCGATAGTTCCTCCATGGCTGGCAAGTCCTTGGTAACCGATAAATTTCCATCCGCCGCCGGGCATAACTTTTATGGGAAGCAGCATTTCTATTGGATGGAGAAGATAATAATCCGGCTGATAGAATAAGCAGTGTCCTAATCTGGCTCCGATAAAAATTCCGAAAAGGCAATAAAAGAGAAGAGGCTCGAATTTTTTCTCATCAATTTTTCTGTCCCGGAATTGACGGCGGACAATGAAATAGGCAAAAATAATGCCGATCATCCATAATAGCCCGTAGTATCGGATGGGGATACCGATGTTTACTATCACGGGATCAGGATTCCACTGAACAAATGCAAGGAAATGATTCATAATTCTATGTTTTTTTATGTGAATGATTAAATGGGAAAAATCCACCGTGTAAAAGTCGCTGGAGCGTTCCACCTCTCTGTAATATTATGATAGCAGTACAAAGATATACCTTTTTTCTTTCTGTTTGTTGCCTTTTGTTTTCTTATAAATAGTTGTTACTGCCGGTATAGCGTGTAGCTGTATGGCATTGCTTCTTTGATAGTCGGGTAAGGAGTAATATCTTTTTACCTGTCCCCAAAACCTTTCACAAACCTATCTTGGGACTTAACCTCATCCATTGTGAAAAAACAAATTTCTGATTTTTGATATTTTGGTTTGTTTTCAGGTTTGATTTGCTTATATAAAGTCTAATAAATATTTTCGATTAAATTACATACCCTTTTGATCTGTTCCGGCTGAGTTTTGCTACTCCATTTTTCAAACTCCTCTACCCGTTGTTCCATTGTTTTTAGCCACCTGTTGT
>SNRY01000127.1_pt1 | contig 28244 bp, 13 predicted proteins | sample 4693421 | NCBI WGS metagenome assembly SNRY01 (sample SAMN11003215, study PRJNA524138) | termite gut metagenome | isolation source: Bacteroidetes bacterial symbionts from single cell of protist host amplifed... | host: Streblomastix strix ... | reverse complement strand
GGAAACGGTTTTAGTATGCCAAAATCACCTTCCCAAAAATTACTGTTGATAGGAGGAGGTGTCGGTATTGCCCCTTTGTTGTTTTTAGGTGAACAATTGGCAAGGGCTGGCAGTAAACCTGTTTTTCTTTTAGGGGCACGAAGTGAAAAGGATTTGCTCCAGTTAGACCGTTTTACAATATACGGCGATGTTTATACGACAACAGAAGACGGTACTCACGGTGAAAAAGGATACGTTACTCAACATTCCGTATTGGATAAATTACATTTCGACCAAATATACACTTGCGGACCAAAACCAATGATGAAAGCAATTGCCCAATATGCAAAAGCAAATAGCATTTCATGTGAAGTTTCATTAGAAAATACAATGGCTTGTGGCATTGGAGCCTGCCTGTGTTGTGTGGAGAATACAACAGAAGGTCATTTGTGTGTATGTAAGGAAGGTCCCGTTTTTAATATAAATAAGTTATTATGGCAATAACCTTTTAAATATTAATTCACATTATTATGAAAACAATTCAAGATTGCATTCAATTTACCAATGAAAATCCTATCTGCCAGTTGGCAACTGTCGAAGGAGATCAACCTCGCGTAAGAATATTGGGATTTTGGTTTGCAGACGAAACAGGATTCTATTTCCAAACAGGAAGTGTAAAAGAAATCTCGCATCAATTGGAGAAAAACCCAAAAGTAGAAGCCTGTTTTTACAAACATGAAGGAGTAACAGGCACTATGCTACGAATTGCCGGAAAAACGGAGTTCGTTAACGACCGGGCATTAAAAGAAAAAGTTCTTAAAGATAGACCTTTTCTAACATCTTTCGGATGGACATCTGAAAGTCCGGAATTGATTATCTTTCGCATCGTACATGGAGAAGCGTATTTCTGGACAATGGAAGATAATTTGAAAGCGAAAGAAATTATTCGATTTTAAACTATGAATTACGGATTTGTAAAAGTAGCAGCGGCTATACCCAAAGTTAAAATAGCCGATTGTATGTCCAACATCAGGCAGATAGAAAGTATAATTGCCGTGGCTGAAGGGAAAGGAGTGCAGCTTATAACCTTCCCCGAACTATGTATCACAGGATATACGTGTGGAGATTTGTTTGCTCAACAACTTTTGTTAGAAGAAAGTGAAAGGGCGTTGATGCAAATACTGAATGATATACGCCAACTTGAAATAATATCTATCCTTGGAATGCCCATTGCCTTGAATTCAATGCTTATCAACGCAGCGATTATTATCCAAAAAGGAAAGATATTAGGAGTGGTTCCTAAAACATACTTACCCAATTACAAGGAATTCTACGAACAACGTTGGTTTACTTCTGCTTTGGCAATAGAAGAAGATAAGATACACCTCTGTGGTCAAACCGTACCGATAGGAAGGAATCTACTGTTTGAAACGCCCGATGTAACGTTTGGAGTTGAAATTTGCGAAGACCTTTGGGCGCCTATTCCCCCAAGTTCATCACTGGCATTGCAAGGAGCCGAAATAATATTCAACCTTTCAGCCGATAACGAAGGAACAAGCAAGCACAAATACCTATGCTCGCTTATTAGTCAGCAATCCGCTCGTTGCATTGCCGGATATGTATTCTCTTCTTGCGGTTTTGGAGAATCAAGCACAGATGTGGTCTTTGCAGGTAACGGATTGATATACGAAAACGGTAAGTTATTGGCGCGCGGAGAAAGATTTAGTTTGAAAGAGCAACTGATTATTAGTGAGATTGATGCAGAACGCTTGCGTACCGAACGCCTTATGAATACTACTTTTTCTGCCAACAAAGCTAACAATCCGGCATCCCTCTCCCCTATTCGGATTATTGCGGAACATACAGCTACCGGTAAAGATTTTGAATTGACGCGTACCTTTACTTCCCATCCCTTTATTCCTCTTCCGGATGAAATGGACGAACGATGCAAAGAAATCTTTTCTATCCAAGTAGCTGGTCTTGCACAGCGGTTGACTTACGTCGGTTCTCCTAAAGTAGTAATTGGTATATCCGGCGGATTAGATTCCACCTTAGCTCTGTTGGTGTGTATCAAGACGTTTGATAAACTTGCTTTGTCTCGAAAAGACATTTTAGGTATCACCATGCCGGGATTTGGTACTACCAACCGCACGTACAACAACGCTCTATGCTTGATGAGTTTCCTCGGAATTACTACCCGCGAAATAGATATAAAAGAAGCATGCACCTTGCATTTTAAAGACATCGGTCACGACATTAATACGCACAATGTAACTTATGAAAACGTACAGGCGCGCGAACGTACACAAATATTGATGGATATTGCCAATCAAGTGAACGGATTGGTTATTGGAACGGGTGATCTGTCGGAATTTGCATTGGGCTGGACTACTTATGCCGGTGACCACATATCTATGTACGGTATCAACGCAAGCATTCCGAAAACACTCGTTAAATACTTAGTAAAATGGGTAGCCGAAAACGAAGTGGACGACGCATCAAAGAAAACAATATTGGATATTATAGATACCCCCATCAGCCCGGAATTGATTCCTGCCGATGAAGACGGGAATATTAAACAAAAAACAGAAGATATTGTAGGTCCTTACGAGCTACATGACTTTATACTCTATCACTTCTTGCGATTTGGTTTTCGTCCGGCAAAGATATTTTTCCTTGCCGGAAAAGCTTTTAAAGAGAAGTATGATGATGAAACTTTAAAAAAATGGATTCAATCGTTCTTCCGCAGATTCTTTATGCAACAATTCAAACGCTCTTGTTTTCCTGACGGACCTAAAGTGGGTAGTATCTCCATCAGTCCGCGCGGTGATTGGAGAATGCCGAGTGATGCCTCTCCGGCGGCATGGTTACGAGAAATAGAAAAGTTGTAAACATAAAAACGCCAGTCAAATGGAAAATCAGTTTCTCCTGACTGGCGTTCTTTATATATCTTGAAAATAATTAGAATCTTCGCTCACGTTGCTCAAAGCTCCCTCTGTTTTCTTTATTCATAATCTTCAATAGCTCACGGTTAAAGTGCATCTCTGCCCTTTGCACCAGATATATTTTTTTATAAGACAATATTTTTTTGAACTTTTCATAATATACCCTCTCCAATTCCTCTTGAGCAGCACGTAATCCGCTTGCCTTTTCGATCATCTCTTCATATTGCGCTTCGGTAACATTCTCCTTTCTCCCTTGTTGGTGCATTAGTTGCGCAATTTGATCATACAACCCTTTCTTTTTATCTTGAAGCTCAAAGTAAACAGGAAAAAACTCCGTAGCTTCCTGTCTTGTCAATTCCGCTTTTTCAGTAATAAAAGCTCTCTGCCTCTTCCTAAATTCATCAGGCGAAATGTGTTGATTGCATCCGTCCCAAGCCCAAAGAAAAGGTGCAGCAGACACACATACTATCAGCAATAATATAATCCGTTTTTTCATTTCAATGAGGCATTTAATTAATATTCTCTGCTTGCGTCTGTCAGATAGACGTATAATGAGTAATCATCTATCATAGACATATCAAGCATTTCATCAATAAACTCGTCAGAGATGTTTTCAACATCTACTTGAGTGATAATACTTATATCATCATCCACAGGAACATTCTTCCAAGACGCTATTCTGATGATAAATGCCGCTCCTATAAACATAGCAGCCATATACACCCATGGTTTTATCTTGTCCCATTTCGTAGGCATTTTCATTTTAACAGATTCTCTCCGAACGTCGGAAAGTTTATCCATCACCTGTGAGGTAAGATTCTCAAAATAACCATCCGGAACTGTAAAATGGTTGCTTGTTCCTAGTCCTTTTAATATTTTTTCTTCGTCATTCATACGATAGCCTCCTCTCCTTGCTTTCTGTTTTAGTTAGATGATTAACAGATTAAAAGGTTTAATCTGCTTCTTCCAGAAACTTTTCTATTTTTTTAACGGCATGATGATAAGAAGCCTTCAAAGCCCCAACGGATGTCCCGAAAATCTCAGACATCTCTTCATACTTCATTTCTTGGTAATATTTTAAGTTGAACACCATTCGCTGTTTTTCCGGAAGAGAAAATAACGCCTTTTGCAACAACATTTGAATACGGTCGCCAGAAAAATAAGTGTCTCCTTCCAACTTTTGGAGCATAACCGCATCGGGATCATCTATGGATACGGAATTCATGGCATTTTGTTTGCTTAAAAAAGTAAGGCTTTCATTAAAAGCAATGCGATAAAGCCAAGTAGACAATTTCGCTTCACCACGAAAATAATTAATATTCAGCCATGCTTTAACAAATGTGTTTTGGAGAATATCATTAGCGTCTTCGTGTGAAAGCACCATTCGTCGGATTTGCCAATATAATTGCTCACTATATTGCCGAACAATCATTTCAAATCCACTTTTTTGCGTATTTTCATCTTGAAGCAGAACTAAAACCTCCTGTTCATTATATTGATTCATAGAGCCGGTATCCGTGTTTTATTATATCCAATGCCATTTTATAACTCAGATGTATTTGAAGCAAATATAACGTGTTCCTGCTTATTAAACAAAATGTAAACAGAAGTTTTACTTGTTTTTCACAAGCAGGTGGAAATTTAATACCATAAAAAATGCTCCGAAATGGAGCATTTTTACTATACTTTTCAAAAGAGTTGAAAGGATTAAATTCTACTTTTTTAACTTATAGGTATTCCCTGAGAAATCAATTTTATCCAGCGTTAGGCTTTGCGGATTATCATAAATGTCCTTTACTGCCGGATTTGAATCTCTACTCCCACTGCGGAAATCATAGACGCAATATCCCCAAACCATGAACCATGACCATGATGGTTGGGCTTTGTATATCTCAGCGTTAGGCACTTCACCCACCTCACCCAAAGTAATCAATTTTCCTCCTCCGAGTTTTAAAAGATCATCATGATGACTTTGCTTCCAATCCCTGCGATATACATCTGCGGCTAAAACATCCACATAATCTACACCGGGGAAAAAGTCCTCATAAGGACCGGCTTCATCACCGGGAATATCTCGCGGAGCATTTGTATTCCATACCCATAACAAATTATTTAGACCGTGGTGGTGAGTGAAATAGTTATACATTGCAATCCATAATTTCTTAAAGCCATTTTCTCCGGGCTTGTTACACCACCAAAACCAAACGCCATTCATTTCGTGGAAAGGACGCCATAAAACAGGAACATGGGCATCTTGCAATTGCTTTAAAAAAGAGGCAACCCCGTCCATTTGACGCTTCCAGGAGGTATTAAGTTCTGTTCCGTCTGTAACCAATTCGTCCCATTCTTCTTGAGAAGGCAAACGATCTGCCAATCGCCAGATGTCAGCGCCGTCGCATTCGTCGCATCCCGTTGGGAAACAGCAATGCCACATTAATGTAATAATACGCCCTTCTGCATATTTCCGTTTGGCTTCGTCAATCATGCTCTGCCGTAATTCATTTGCTGAACGACCGTTGAATGCGCAAATATCAAAAGGAGCCGTCAAGTTCATCGGACCGCAATGTTGATATTTGTACACACTATCCCCTTGAGCCATAAAACTGAAATCGCTACCCCATACCGCCGGATATTTTCCTGTCATTGTATGCACCACTTCATCGTATCGCCCTAAATCGCTCACAAAATTATGCTGTCCCGTCAAAGTGTATTTTCCTTGTAATGAATAAAGGAAATTCAAAAGCTGCTGTGCTTCAGGTATTGCTTTCGGATTAACCGGCTCAAACTTAGATTCTATACTTTTACTGCAACTCAGAAAAAACAGGCAGCATAAAGTAATAGAAAAAATTAATTTATACAATTTCATAGTGATTAAAGATTAATTAGTTATAAAATAGATTAAGAAAACTCATAATACAAAGATACATGAATATTTTTATATCTACGCGGACATAACGAAAACAATTCTCCATAACCAGATAAAAAAAGGGATATAAAGACAGACACGCGTTCTGTCTTTATATCCCTTAAATGCTTTTGTAAAAACAGGTTATTTACTTTTCCCTTCCATCTGTTCTTTCAAATTGGCAAGAGCATCAATATCACCCAACGTAGTAGAAGCAAGTTGATTTTGAATATTGGGAGTTTGAGAAGATTCTTCTTTCTTTGAAGAAGTTTTTTTGATAGCTTTCTTTTCTGCTCTTTCTTCAGCTTTGGCTACGTCTTCAAAGATACGGCTGTGCGAAAGAATGATTCTCTTAGCATCTTTGCTGAATTCTATTACTTTGAATTGCAGTTTTTCGTCAAGTTGAGCCTGCGAACCGTCTTCTTTTACAAGATGTTTCGGAGTAGCAAAGCCCTCTACACCATAAGGAAGAGTTATTACCGCACCTTTGTCCAACATTTCGATTATCGTTCCTTCGTGTATTGACCCTACTGTAAACAGCGTTTCAAATACATCCCAAGGATTTTCTTCCAGTTGTTTATGACCGAGGCTCAAACGACGATTATCCTTATCTATTTCCAATACCTGCACTTCAATGCCTGCGCCTATTTGAGTAAATTCGGAAGGATGTTTTACTTTCTTCGTCCAAGAAAGATCGGAAATATGAATCAAGCCGTCAACGCCTTCTTCTATTTCTACAAATACACCGAAGTTGGTAAAGTTACGAACCTTAGCAATATGTTTGGAGCCTATTGGATATTTGGTTTCAATGGTTTCCCACGGGTCTTGTTTCAATTGTTTGATGCCCAATGACATTTTACGTTCATCGCGGTCAAGTGTTAACACGATGGCTTCCAGTTCGTCTCCCACTTTTAGGAAGTCTTGGGCAGAACGCAAGTGCTGCGACCATGACATTTCCGAAACGTGAATCAGTCCTTCCACTCCGGTAGCTATTTCAATGAAAGCGCCATAATCCGCCATCACTACTACCTTACCTTTCACCTTATCGCCCACTTTCATTTCTTCACTAAGAGCATCCCACGGATGAGGAGTGAGTTGTTTCAAGCCCAATGCAATACGTTTCTTTTCGTTATCAAAATCAAGGATAACCACATTGATTTTTTGATCCAATTCAACCACTTCTTTCGGGTCGCTAACACGCCCCCATGAAAGGTCTGTAATATGAATCAAGCCATCCACGCCGCCAAGGTCTATAAACACACCGTAGGAAGTAATATTTTTAACAGTTCCTTCCAGAACCTGTCCTTTTTCAAGTTTACCGATAATTTCTTTCTTTTGTTGTTCAAGCTCTGCTTCAATAAGAGCTTTGTGAGATACAACTACATTTTTGAATTCCTGGTTGATTTTCACCACCTTGAATTCCATCGTTTTTCCAACGAATACGTCGTAATCACGGATTGGTTTCACATCTATTTGCGAACCGGGTAAGAATGCCTCAATGCCAAACACATCTACAATCATACCGCCTTTAGTACGGCATTTCACAAATCCCGTGATAATTTCTTCTTTTTCCAAAGCCGCATTAATACTATCCCATGAACGAGTAGCGCGCGCTTTTCTATGGGACAATACCAATTGCCCTCTTTTGTCTTCTTGATTTTCAATATATACCTCTACCTTATCGCCTACTTTTAATTCGGGATTGTAACGGAATTCATTCAAAGGGATAATACCATCTGATTTGTAACCGATATTAACAACCACTTCGCGTTTGTTCATCGAGATTACAGTACCATCCACCACCTCACGGTCACTTACTTTATTAAGTGTCCCATCATAGGCTTTTTCAAGATTTTCTCTGCTAGTTCCGTCAAAAGTTTCACCATTTTCATACGCATCCCAATTAAAATTCTCATCAGGAGCAACGTTTTTTAAAGTTTCCATTATTAATAAAAAAATACGTTAACTAAATAAGACATTATATAAATCGCGGCAAAGGTAAAAATATTTTCTGTAAATATGAGAGCCTGATTAAATTTATTTAAAAAGAATCCTTCGAATTCGGATATTGATAGAAACAGCAAATAAAAGTAATTTTCGAGTCAAATCTTAACAGGCTGAAAGCCTCGCTCAATTCAGCCCCAGCCAAGCGGAGCAACGGCTGGGGATAAGAAAGCAGGCTCAAATTGCGCCTTGAAAAGGCAACTTAATTTGAGAAAACTCTTTTTAAGTTGGACTTTCAGTCCGCCGGAGAATGGTGTATTCTTTTTCCCCGACTGAGTAGTCGGGGCTGATATAAATTGGGCTTTCAGCCCGGCTTTAAGACAACCTTTCAAATCGACTTTTAAAAGGATGGGTTATATGTGTTAGAGTTAAAAACTGTCAACCCCAGTAAACGACCGTCCTCCGGGCAATGTGGCTCAAACCCAATAAATAACCATCCTTGAAGGACTATGACCGTCCTAACTTCGATTTTTGCCGTGCTCGAAGCCTGTTTTGCCGTCCGAGGACGGTTACCTATCGTCCTAAGGACGGTCTCTGTCGTCCTGAGGACGGCAAAACACCCTTCGAGGACGGTTAATTACCGACCTAAGGACGAGCGCTGTCGTCCAAAGGACGGTAAAGCTCCTTTCAAGAACGGTCGAACACCATCTTATCGACAATAGAAGTAGAGCAATAAGATTGGTATATGTTAGAGTGCAACTTAAATTTTAAAATAAAGGTTCCTAAAAATTTAATGTTATTGAATCTAAATTCGGAAAAACTTGTATATTTGCTCATACATTTACTAAGTGTGCAATATGACGACTTATCCTATGACAGTATCTAAATCGAAAACAAGGGATAAATTAATGGATGTTGCCCGCCAACTTTTTGCAAAGATGGGGGTAGAAAATACTACGATGAACGACATTGCTATTGCCTCGAGAAAAGGTAGAAGAACGCTTTACACTTATTTCAAGAGTAAAGAAGAAATTTACTTGGCAATTGTGGAGTCGGAGTTGGAAATTCTTTCTGATACGATGAAGCAAGTAATTGAGAAAGAAACTTCGCCCGACATGAAAATCATTAAAATCATCTATACTCATTTAGATGCAATAAAAGGAGTGGTGGATAGAAACGGGACACTGCGCGCAGGTTTTTTCCGCAATATTTGGAAGGTGGAGCAAGTTCGCAAAGAGTTTGATACTAAAGAAATCCAATTTTTCAGAGATGTATTGCAGGAAGGTAAAGAGCAAGGAGTTTTCGATATTGATGATGTGGAAATGACAGCCGCATTGTTGCACTACTGTGTCAAAGGCATAGAAGTGCCTTATATTCGCGGACGTATCGGAGAGAATTTGGATCTGGAAACTCGCATAAAGTATGTATCAAACATTGTATTTGGCGCATTGCAAAGAAATAAGAATCTATAAATAATATAAATAACACAAGTTTTAAATATGGGATTATTAGACGGAAAAACAGCGCTTGTTACCGGAGCTGCACGTGGCATCGGTAAGGCTATTGCCTTAAAGTTTGCTTCGGAAGGGGCGAATGTTGCATTCACCGATTTGGTTATTGATGAGAATGCACAAAATACAGAAAAAGAACTCGCGGAAAAAGGTGTAAAAGCAAAAGGTTATGCTTCAAACGCCGCCAATTTTGATGATACGGAGAAAGTCGTCGCTGAGATTCAGAAAGACTTTGGACGTATAGACATTTTGGTGAACAATGCCGGCATCACGCGCGACGGATTAATGATGCGCATGACCGAACAACAATGGGACGTGGTTATCAACGTGAATTTGAAATCAGCTTTTAATTTCATCCACGCCTGCACTCCAATAATGATGCGCCAGAAAGCGGGAAGTATCATCAATATGGCATCCGTAGTAGGAGTATCCGGTAATGCCGGTCAGAGTAACTATTCTGCTTCAAAAGCAGGTTTGATTGGTTTGGCTAAATCCATAGCCAAAGAACTTGGCTCTCGCGGAATACGTGCTAATGCCATTGCGCCGGGATTCATTATCACGGATATGACTGCCCAATTGAGCGACGAAGTAAAAGCCGAATGGGCAAAAGCGATTCCTTTGCGTCGGGGTGGAACGCCGGAAGATGTGGCGAACGTAGCTACATTCTTGGCATCCGACCTCTCTTCTTATGTAACGGGACAGGTGATTCATTGTTGCGGCGGAATGAATACCTAAATAATGACCGTAATATACGAAGATAATCATATAATCGTAGTCAATAAGACCGGTTTCGAGATAGTTCAGGGAGACAAGACGGGCGATACTCCGCTTTCTGAAATGATTCAGCAGTATCTGAAAGAGAAGTATCACAAGCCCGGTAATGTTTTTGTCGGGGTGGTTCACCGGCTGGACCGTCCCGTAAGCGGTCTTGTTCTCTTTGCCAAGACGAGCAAAGCATTAGTCCGTCTGAACGAAATGTTTAAGAATGGGGAGATTAAAAAGATATATTGGGCTATCGTTAAAAATCAACCGGCAGAACCCGAAGGTGAGTTAACACATTACCTAATCCGCAAAGAGAAAGAAAATAAAAGCTATGCCTACGACAGGGAAACGCCGAACTCCAAGAAAGCCATTCTTCATTATAAACTTATCGGGCATTCACAAAACTACCACCTGCTCGAAGTAGAATTAAAGACGGGACGGCATCATCAAATTCGATGCCAATTGGCGAAGATAGGTTGCTCTGTTAAGGGGGATTTAAAATACGGTGCGCCTCGTTCTAATCCGGATGGGAGCATTTGCCTTCATGCTCGTCGAATAAGTTTTATTCATCCGGTATCCAAAGAATTGATAGAATTGGAAGCTCCTGTGCCTAAAGGGAATTTATGGACGGGGTTTGAGATGTTGTAGCGATTGGGACTTTCTTTGTTGTTTTTTTTGATGATGTAAGTTTCAAATGGCAGCAATCGCAAGAACAGTTTGCACAGGCATCATCTCCCTTTTTCGGTTTCCGAAAAAAGGAAAGGAAACGATACATACTTAGTCCGACACAAAGACCGACAATAAAGATAACCACCGGCTCTTGCCAATTCATACAAACAAGCTCCCTATTTGATAAACGGCAAAAGATACCATCCATGCCAATACGGTGGTATATATTGCTGTGAAAGCAGCCCATTTCCAACTGCCCGATTCATGTTTGATGGCGGCAAAGGAGGCAATGCAAGGGAAATAGATTAGTGAGAAAAGCATATAACAAAATGCTACCAACGGAGTAATAGGCATTCGTTCGGCTAAACTTGTGGTGTTGGCTTCCGCATCATTGGCATATAGAACGCCGAGACTGCTCACTACCAATTCTTTTGCTCCCATACCTGTTAGTAATCCGATGTCGAGTTTCCAATCAAAGCCCAAAGGCGCCAAGGCGGGTTCGATGGCTTTGCCTACTCTGCCGATGTAAGAATTTTCCTGCTGTTCGGTAACGGTTTCGTAAGTATTATGATTAGGGTAATAGCCCAAAAACCATATAATAACGGAAGCCAGCATGATAATTCCTCCCATTTTACGCAGGTATTGTACGCCCTTTTCCCACGTATGGCGGAAAATGGCTTTTGCAGTTGGCATCCGGTAGGGAGGGAGTTCCATTACAAAAGGAATATCATCTCCTTTTACCAGTATCTTACTGAACAAACGAGCCATTAAGATTGCCAACAGAATACCCGTTGCATAAATAATCAGCAATATGAAGCTGCCGTTTTTCGGGAAAAAAGCCCCTACTAACAACAAATAAATAGGTAAGCGCGCACTGCACGACATGAGCGGATTGACCAGCATAGTTATTAACCTGCTTTTGTGGTTCTCTATAGTGCGCGAAGCCATGATTGCCGGAACATTACAACCGAAGCCCATCAGCAAGGGAATGAAAGACTTCCCATGCAACCCCATCTTGTGCATCACTTTATCCATGATAAAAGCTGCACGAGCCATGTAGCCGGAATCTTCCATTATGGAAATAAAAAAATAGAGTATCATGATGTTGGGGAGGAAAACAATCACTCCCCCTACCCCACCGACAATGCCGTCTATTAGCAAATCTTTCAGCGGACCTGCGCTCATAGTATCATTTACCCAACTGCCAAAAGCGTTAACAAGCCATTCGATCCCTGCCATCGGATACTCGCCAAATATAAACGTACATTCAAACATCAGGAACATGAAAAGAAAGAATATAGGAAAACCTAAGAGGCGATGCGTTACAAAAGCGTCTATTGATTTTGTAACTGTCCTTTGTTCCAAGTAATTGTCAACGAATGCTTCCTTCAATGCACCACAGATAAATCCGTATTTGGCATTGGTAATGGCAGATTCGGAATCTTCCTTTAGAGTGTCGGCGATGCGTTTGATGGCTTTATCCCTTTTCTTTATGATACTTTCCACATTGGGCAGTTCGCCAATCCAACGCTCCACTTCTTCGTCATTTTCCAACAATTTTATGGCAAGGTAGCGGGTAGAATATTTATAACGGATAAAGTCGTTGAGGGATATTTCCTCTTTCACTTCATCAATGGCTCTCTCCAAATCAGGACCGTGATTAATGTGTATGTGCCGGTATATGGCATGATGCAATTTGTATTCCCGCGTATAGTCCTCTATGTGTTCGCCATGATTTGATTCATCCACGTGTTTGTGATGCCAATCTTGTATTTCTTTTGCCACTTCAGGATTAATGATACCCTGCTCGTCCACATAATCAGCTCCTTCATACAGATTAATGATGATATGAAAAAGGTCTCCGATACCCTTGCTTTTTTTGCAAACGGTAGGAATCATCGGCACGCCTAGAAGTTTACCCAGTAGATAATGGTCGAGAGTATTGCCGCTTTCTTCCAATTCGTCATACATATTTAGAGCTACTACCATGCGGATGTCCATGTCAATAAGCTGCGTGGTGAGGAATAAGTTTCGCTCCAAATTCGAGGAATCAACCACATTAATAATAATGTCAGGGGTCTGCTCTATGATATGCCTGCGAACATAGATTTCTTCGGGTGTATATGCCGATAGAGAATACGTGCCGGGCAAATCGACAATTTTAAAGCGGTAACCTTCAAAGTCAAAATGACCTTCTTTGGCGCTTACGGTTACTCCGCTGTAATTACCCACATGCTCATGCGCCCCGGAAGCAAGGTTAAACAAAGACGTTTTCCCACAATTCGGATTACCTATCAATGCTACGTTAATGGTTCTTCGCTTGCCCAGAGCTATTCGTCTGAGGTATTCGTCATTGAAATGCGTATATTCTCCTGCCAATGCCCCGTAATAAATGCCGGGTTGCAGAACTTGCTCCTTCGCCTCTTGCTCGCTGATGATTTCTATCATTTCGGCTTCCCGGTGCCGGAGGGATATTTCGTAACCTAATATTTTGTATTTTATCGGGTCATTCAAGGGGGCATTCAGCAGCACTTCTACTGTTTTCCCTTTGATAAACCCCATTTCGATAATGCGTTTACGAAAGCCGCTGTGTCCTATCACTTTTACAATAACTCCTCTTTCACCTGTTTTTAATTCGGATAGACACATGACAAGTATTCCTTAATTATTTCTCTACAAAGGTATATTATATCTTTGATTTAGAGAAATTATTTAGAACGTTTTTAAATAGCGTAAGGCAAATGGAGTGTAAAGATATAAGGCGTTCCCCTTTTAAACACTTCTTAGAAAGGACAAACTAAGGTTCCTATCACATCGTGCAGATCATAAATGTAGTTGCTCCAATAGTTACCACATCACCGTCGTAAATACGGATGCGGTCTTTGTCTCTCAAGAGTTCATTTTTCAGGAAAGTACCCGTTAGGCTGGGAGCATCTCGAAGGATATAAATAATCTCCCCTTGTTTATTGCGTTTAACATTAATGATACAATGGCGGCGATCCATGCTCATGTCTCCCGTTTCAATAGGAATGTCAATAACTGTGCCTGCACAACGGCGACCGATTATGTTATCTCCCTCTTGCAGGGGAAGCACTTGTTTGAAACTGAAAACATTTTCTATGACTGTAATACATCCCCATTCTCCTTTCTAAGAGGTGTTTAAAAGGGGAACGCCTTATATCTTATTACACTCCATTTACCTTACACTATTTAAAAACGTTCTAAATAATTTCTCTAAATCAAAGATACCACATTATTACTCTCGCCGGAAATCCGCAAACTACGCAAAAGATTCTAAAAGCCTTAAAGAAGGAGGGCTATCCCCATGCAAAAGTAATGGACATCAACGGCAGGAAGTGTATTAGCGTTATGTCCTTTTCCACTCAGGAAGATGCATACAGGAAATTGTTATTATTTAGACGGGCGGAAGCCTATAAAAACGCCCGGATAGTACCTATCCGTTCATAAAAACTTTGTTTCATGAAGAGAGTCCTTTGTCCCAAATGTGAAAACTACTTGTCATTTGATGAAACGGGATACATTACAGGGCAATCTTTGGTTTTTGTATGCGAACATTGCGGCAAGCAATTCAGTATTCGCATAGGTAACTCCAAATTACAATCCACCCGGAAAGAAGAAAGGAAGCAAAACGAAACGCCTTCTTATAAAGGAGAATGGGGATGTATTACAGTCATAGAAAATGTTTTCAGTTTCAAACAAGTGCTTCCCCTGCAAGAGGGAGATAACATAATCGGTCGCCGTTGTGCAGGCACAGTTATTGACATTCCTATTGAAACGGGAGACATGAGCATGGATCGCCGCCATTGTATCATTAATGTTAAACGCAATAAACAAGGGGAGATTATTTATATCCTTCGAGATGCTCCCAGCCTAACGGGTACTTTCCTGAAAAATGAACTCTTGAGAGACAAAGACCGCATCCGTATTTACGACGGTGATGTGGTAACTATTGGAGCAACTACATTTATGATCTGCACGATGTGATAGGAACCTTAGTTTGTCCTTTCTAAGAAGTGTTTAAAAGGGGAACGCCTTATATCTTTACACTCCATTTGCCTTACGCTATTTAAAAACGTTCTAAATAATTTCTCTAAATCAAAGATATAATATACCTTTGTAGAGAAATAATTAAGGAATACTTGTCATGTGTCTATCCGAATTAAAAACAGGTGAAAGAGGAGTTATTGTAAAAGTGATAGGACACAGCGGCTTTCGTAAACGCATTATCGAAATGGGGTTTATCAAAGGGAAAACAGTAGAAGTGCTGCTGAATGCCCCCTTGAATGACCCGATAAAATACAAAATATTAGGTTACGAAATATCCCTCCGGCACCGGGAAGCCGAAATGATAGAAATCATCAGCGAGCAAGAGGCGAAGGAGCAAGTTCTGCAACCCGGCATTTATTACGGGGCATTGGCAGGAGAATATACGCATTTCAATGACGAATACCTCAGACGAATAGCTCTGGGCAAGCGAAGAACCATTAACGTAGCATTGATAGGTAATCCGAATTGTGGGAAAACGTCTTTGTTTAACCTTGCTTCCGGGGCGCATGAGCATGTGGGTAATTACAGCGGAGTAACCGTAAGCGCCAAAGAAGGTCATTTTGACTTTGAAGGTTACCGCTTTAAAATTGTCGATTTGCCCGGCACGTATTCTCTATCGGCATATACACCCGAAGAAATCTATGTTCGCAGGCATATCATAGAGCAGACCCCTGACATTATTATTAATGTGGTTGATTCCTCGAATTTGGAGCGAAACTTATTCCTCACCACGCAGCTTATTGACATGGACATCCGCATGGTAGTAGCTCTAAATATGTATGACGAATTGGAAGAAAGCGGCAATACTCTCGACCATTATCTACTGGGTAAACTTCTAGGCGTGCCGATGATTCCTACCGTTTGCAAAAAAAGCAAGGGTATCGGAGACCTTTTTCATATCATCATTAATCTGTATGAAGGAGCTGATTATGTGGACGAGCAGGGTATCATTAATCCTGAAGTGGCAAAAGAAATACAAGATTGGCATCACAAACACGTGGATGAATCAAATCATGGCGAACACATAGAGGACTATACGCGGGAATACAAATTGCATCATGCCATATACCGGCACATACACATTAATCACGGTCCTGATTTGGAGAGAGCCATTGATGAAGTGAAAGAGGAAATATCCCTCAACGACTTTATCCGTTATAAATATTCTACCCGCTACCTTGCCATAAAATTGTTGGAAAATGACGAAGAAGTGGAGCGTTGGATTGGCGAACTGCCCAATGTGGAAAGTATCATAAAGAAAAGGGATAAAGCCATCAAACGCATCGCCGACACTCTAAAGGAAGATTCCGAATCTGCCATTACCAATGCCAAATACGGATTTATCTGTGGTGCATTGAAGGAAGCATTCGTTGACAATTACTTGGAACAAAGGACAGTTACAAAATCAATAGACGCTTTTGTAACGCATCGCCTCTTAGGTTTTCCTATATTCTTTCTTTTCATGTTCCTGATGTTTGAATGTACGTTTATATTTGGCGAGTATCCGATGGCAGGGATCGAATGGCTTGTTAACGCTTTTGGCAGTTGGGTAAATGATACTATGAGCGCAGGTCCGCTGAAAGATTTGCTAATAGACGGCATTGTCGGTGGGGTAGGGGGAGTGATTGTTTTCCTCCCCAACATCATGATACTCTATTTTTTTATTTCCATAATGGAAGATTCCGGCTACATGGCTCGTGCAGCTTTTATCATGGATAAAGTGATGCACAAGATGGGGTTGCATGGGAAGTCTTTCATTCCCTTGCTGATGGGCTTCGGTTGTAATGTTCCGGCAATCATGGCTTCGCGCACTATAGAGAACCACAAAAGCAGGTTAATAACTATGCTGGTCAATCCGCTCATGTCGTGCAGTGCGCGCTTACCTATTTATTTGTTGTTAGTAGGGGCTTTTTTCCCGAAAAACGGCAGCTTCATATTGCTGATTATTTATGCAACGGGTATTCTGTTGGCAATCTTAATGGCTCGTTTGTTCAGTAAGATACTGGTAAAAGGAGATGATATTCCTTTTGTAATGGAACTCCCTCCCTACCGGATGCCAACTGCAAAAGCCATTTTCCGCCATACGTGGGAAAAGGGCGTACAATACCTGCGTAAAATGGGAGGAATTATCATGCTGGCTTCCGTTATTATATGGTTTTTGGGCTATTACCCTAATCATAATACTTACGAAACCGTTACCGAACAGCAGGAAAATTCTTACATCGGCAGAGTAGGCAAAGCCATCGAACCCGCCTTGGCGCCTTTGGGCTTTGATTGGAAACTCGACATCGGATTACTAACAGGTATGGGAGCAAAAGAATTGGTAGTGAGCAGTCTCGGCGTTCTATATGCCAATGATGCGGAAGCCAACACCACAAGTTTAGCCGAACGAATGCCTATTACTCCGTTGGTAGCATTTTGTTATATGCTTTTCTCACTAATCTATTTCCCTTGCATTGCCTCCTTTGCCGCCATCAAACATGAATCGGGCAGTTGGAAATGGGCTGCTTTCACAGCAATATATACCACCGTATTGGCATGGATGGTATCTTTTGCCGTTTATCAAATAGGGAGCTTGTTTGTATGAATTGGCAAGAGCCGGTGGTTATCTTTATTGTCGGTCTTTGTGTCGGACTAAGTATGTATCGTTTCCTTTCCTTTTTTCGGAAACCGAAAAAGGGAGATGATGCCTGTGCAAACTGTTCTTGCGATTGCTGCCATTTGAAACTTACATCATCAAAAAAAACAACAAAGAAAGTCCCAATCGCTACAACATCTCAAACCCCGTCCATAAATTCCCTTTAGGCACAGGAGCTTCCAATTCTATCAATTCTTTGGATACCGGATGAATAAAACTTATTCGACGAGCATGAAGGCAAATGCTCCCATCCGGATTAGAACGAGGCGCACCGTATTTTAAATCCCCCTTAACAGAGCAACCTATCTTCGCCAATTGGCATCGAATTTGATGATGCCGTCCCGTCTTTAATTCTACTTCGAGCAGGTGGTAGTTTTGTGAATGCCCGATAAGTTTATAATGAAGAATGGCTTTCTTGGAGTTCGGCGTTTCCCTGTCGTAGGCATAGCTTTTATTTTCTTTCTCTTTGCGGATTAGGTAATGTGTTAACTCACCTTCGGGTTCTGCCGGTTGATTTTTAACGATAGCCCAATATATCTTTTTAATCTCCCCATTCTTAAACATTTCGTTCAGACGGACTAATGCTTTGCTCGTCTTGGCAAAGAGAACAAGACCGCTTACGGGACGGTCCAGCCGGTGAACCACCCCGACAAAAACATTACCGGGCTTGTGATACTTCTCTTTCAGATACTGCTGAATCATTTCAGAAAGCGGAGTATCGCCCGTCTTGTCTCCCTGAACTATCTCGAAACCGGTCTTATTGACTACGATTATATGATTATCTTCGTATATTACGGTCATTATTTAGGTATTCATTCCGCCGCAACAATGAATCACCTGTCCCGTTACATAAGAAGAGAGGTCGGATGCCAAGAATGTAGCTACGTTCGCCACATCTTCCGGCGTTCCACCCCGACGCAAAGGAATCGCTTTTGCCCATTCGGCTTTTACTTCGTCGCTCAATTGGGCAGTCATATCCGTGATAATGAATCCCGGCGCAATGGCATTAGCACGTATTCCGCGAGAGCCAAGTTCTTTGGCTATGGATTTAGCCAAACCAATCAAACCTGCTTTTGAAGCAGAATAGTTACTCTGACCGGCATTACCGGATACTCCTACTACGGATGCCATATTGATGATACTTCCCGCTTTCTGGCGCATCATTATTGGAGTGCAGGCGTGGATGAAATTAAAAGCTGATTTCAAATTCACGTTGATAACCACGTCCCATTGTTGTTCGGTCATGCGCATCATTAATCCGTCGCGCGTGATGCCGGCATTGTTCACCAAAATGTCTATACGTCCAAAGTCTTTCTGAATCTCAGCGACGACTTTCTCCGTATCATCAAAATTGGCGGCGTTTGAAGCATAACCTTTTGCTTTTACACCTTTTTCCGCGAGTTCTTTTTCTGTATTTTGTGCATTCTCATCAATAACCAAATCGGTGAATGCAACATTCGCCCCTTCCGAAGCAAACTTTAAGGCAATAGCCTTACCGATGCCACGTGCAGCTCCGGTAACAAGCGCTGTTTTTCCGTCTAATAATCCCATATTTAAAACTTGTGTTATTTATATTATTTATAGATTCTTATTTCTTTGCAATGCGCCAAATACAATGTTTGATACATACTTTATGCGAGTTTCCAGATCCAAATTCTCTCCGATACGTCCGCGAATATAAGGCACTTCTATGCCTTTGACACAGTAGTGCAACAATGCGGCTGTCATTTCCACATCATCAATATCGAAAACTCCTTGCTCTTTACCTTCCTGCAATACATCTCTGAAAAATTGGATTTCTTTAGTATCAAACTCTTTGCGAACTTGCTCCACCTTCCAAATATTGCGGAAAAAACCTGCGCGCAGTGTCCCGTTTCTATCCACCACTCCTTTTATTGCATCTAAATGAGTATAGATGATTTTAATGATTTTCATGTCGGGCGAAGTTTCTTTCTCAATTACTTGCTTCATCGTATCAGAAAGAATTTCCAACTCCGACTCCACAATTGCCAAGTAAATTTCTTCTTTACTCTTGAAATAAGTGTAAAGCGTTCTTCTACCTTTTCTCGAGGCAATAGCAATGTCGTTCATCGTAGTATTTTCTACCCCCATCTTTGCAAAAAGTTGGCGGGCAACATCCATTAATTTATCCCTTGTTTTCGATTTAGATACTGTCATAGGATAAGTCGTCATATTGCACACTTAGTAAATGTATGAGCAAATATACAAGTTTTTCCGAATTTAGATTCAATAACATTAAATTTTTAGGAACCTTTATTTTAAAATTTAAGTTGCACTCTAACATATACCAATCTTATTGCTCTACTTCTATTGTCGATAAGATGGTGTTCGACCGTTCTTGAAAGGAGCTTTACCGTCCTTTGGACGACAGCGCTCGTCCTTAGGTCGGTAATTAACCGTCCTCGAAGGGTGTTTTGCCGTCCTCAGGACGACAGAGACCGTCCTTAGGACGATAGGTAACCGTCCTCGGACGGCAAAACAGGCTTCGAGCACGGCAAAAATCGAAGTTAGGACGGTCATAGTCCTTCAAGGATGGTTATTTATTGGGTTTGAGCCACATTGCCCGGAGGACGGTCGTTTACTGGGGTTGACAGTTTTTAACTCTAACACATATAACCCATCCTTTTAAAAGTCGATTTGAAAGGTTGTCTTAAAGCCGGGCTGAAAGCCCAATTTATATCAGCCCCGACTACTCAGTCGGGGAAAAAGAATACACCATTCTCCGGCGGACTGAAAGTCCAACTTAAAAAGAGTTTTCTCAAATTAAGTTGCCTTTTCAAGGCGCAATTTGAGCCTGCTTTCTTATCCCCAGCCGTTGCTCCGCTTGGCTGGGGCTGAATTGAGCGAGGCTTTCAGCCTGTTAAGATTTGACTCGAAAATTACTTTTATTTGCTGTTTCTATCAATATCCGAATTCGAAGGATTCTTTTTAAATAAATTTAATCAGGCTCTCATATTTACAGAAAATATTTTTACCTTTGCCGCGATTTATATAATGTCTTATTTAGTTAACGTATTTTTTTATTAATAATGGAAACTTTAAAAAACGTTGCTCCTGATGAGAATTTTAATTGGGATGCGTATGAAAATGGTGAAACTTTTGACGGAACTAGCAGAGAAAATCTTGAAAAAGCCTATGATGGGACACTTAATAAAGTAAGTGACCGTGAGGTGGTGGATGGTACTGTAATCTCGATGAACAAACGCGAAGTGGTTGTTAATATCGGTTACAAATCAGATGGTATTATCCCTTTGAATGAATTCCGTTACAATCCCGAATTAAAAGTAGGCGATAAGGTAGAGGTATATATTGAAAATCAAGAAGACAAAAGAGGGCAATTGGTATTGTCCCATAGAAAAGCGCGCGCTACTCGTTCATGGGATAGTATTAATGCGGCTTTGGAAAAAGAAGAAATTATCACGGGATTTGTGAAATGCCGTACTAAAGGCGGTATGATTGTAGATGTGTTTGGCATTGAGGCATTCTTACCCGGTTCGCAAATAGATGTGAAACCAATCCGTGATTACGACGTATTCGTTGGAAAAACGATGGAATTCAAGGTGGTGAAAATCAACCAGGAATTCAAAAATGTAGTTGTATCTCACAAAGCTCTTATTGAAGCAGAGCTTGAACAACAAAAGAAAGAAATTATCGGTAAACTTGAAAAAGGACAGGTTCTGGAAGGAACTGTTAAAAATATTACTTCCTACGGTGTGTTTATAGACCTTGGCGGCGTGGATGGCTTGATTCATATTACAGACCTTTCATGGGGGCGTGTTAGCGACCCGAAAGAAGTGGTTGAATTGGATCAAAAAATCAATGTGGTTATCCTTGATTTTGATAACGAAAAGAAACGTATTGCATTGGGCTTGAAACAACTCACTCCTCATCCGTGGGATGCTCTTAGTGAAGAAATGAAAGTGGGCGATAAGGTGAAAGGTAAGGTAGTAGTGATGGCGGATTATGGCGCTTTCATTGAAATAGCTACCGGAGTGGAAGGACTGATTCACGTTTCGGAAATGTCATGGTCGCAGCACTTGCGTTCTGCCCAAGACTTCCTAAAAGTGGGAGACGAACTGGAAGCCATCGTGTTAACACTTGACCGCGATGAACGTAAAATGTCATTGGGCATCAAACAATTGAAACAAGACCCGTGGGAAACCATTGAAACCAAATATCCAATAGGCTCCAAACATATTGCTAAGGTTCGTAACTTTACCAACTTCGGTGTATTTGTAGAAATAGAAGAAGGCGTTGACGGCTTGATTCATATTTCCGATCTTTCTTGGACGAAGAAAGTAAAACATCCTTCCGAATTTACTCAAATAGGCGCAGGCATTGAAGTGCAGGTATTGGAAATAGATAAGGATAATCGTCGTTTGAGCCTCGGTCATAAACAACTGGAAGAAAATCCTTGGGATGTATTTGAAACGCTGTTTACAGTAGGGTCAATACACGAAGGAACGATAATCGAAATGTTGGACAAAGGTGCGGTAATAACTCTTCCTTATGGTGTAGAGGGCTTTGCTACTCCGAAACATCTTGTAAAAGAAGACGGTTCGCAGGCTCAACTTGACGAAAAACTGCAATTCAAAGTAATAGAATTCAGCAAAGATGCTAAGAGAATCATTCTTTCGCACAGCCGTATCTTTGAAGACGTAGCCAAAGCTGAAGAAAGAGCAGAAAAGAAAGCTATCAAAAAAACTTCTTCAAAGAAAGAAGAATCTTCTCAAACTCCCAATATTCAAAATCAACTTGCTTCTACTACGTTGGGTGATATTGATGCTCTTGCCAATTTGAAAGAACAGATGGAAGGGAAAAGTAAATAACCTGTTTTTACAAAAGCATTTAAGGGATATAAAGACAGAACGCGTGTCTGTCTTTATATCCCTTTTTTTATCTGGTTATGGAGAATTGTTTTCGTTATGTCCGCGTAGATATAAAAATATTCATGTATCTTTGTATTATGAGTTTTCTTAATCTATTTTATAACTAATTAATCTTTAATCACTATGAAATTGTATAAATTAATTTTTTCTATTACTTTATGCTGCCTGTTTTTTCTGAGTTGCAGTAAAAGTATAGAATCTAAGTTTGAGCCGGTTAATCCGAAAGCAATACCTGAAGCACAGCAGCTTTTGAATTTCCTTTATTCATTACAAGGAAAATACACTTTGACGGGACAGCATAATTTTGTGAGCGATTTAGGGCGATACGATGAAGTGGTGCATACAATGACAGGAAAATATCCGGCGGTATGGGGTAGCGATTTCAGTTTTATGGCTCAAGGGGATAGTGTGTACAAATATCAACATTGCGGTCCGATGAACTTGACGGCTCCTTTTGATATTTGCGCATTCAACGGTCGTTCAGCAAATGAATTACGGCAGAGCATGATTGACGAAGCCAAACGGAAATATGCAGAAGGGCGTATTATTACATTAATGTGGCATTGCTGTTTCCCAACGGGATGCGACGAATGCGACGGCGCTGACATCTGGCGATTGGCAGATCGTTTGCCTTCTCAAGAAGAATGGGACGAATTGGTTACAGACGGAACAGAACTTAATACCTCCTGGAAGCGTCAAATGGACGGGGTTGCCTCTTTTTTAAAGCAATTGCAAGATGCCCATGTTCCTGTTTTATGGCGTCCTTTCCACGAAATGAATGGCGTTTGGTTTTGGTGGTGTAACAAGCCCGGAGAAAATGGCTTTAAGAAATTATGGATTGCAATGTATAACTATTTCACTCACCACCACGGTCTAAATAATTTGTTATGGGTATGGAATACAAATGCTCCGCGAGATATTCCCGGTGATGAAGCCGGTCCTTATGAGGACTTTTTCCCCGGTGTAGATTATGTGGATGTTTTAGCCGCAGATGTATATCGCAGGGATTGGAAGCAAAGTCATCATGATGATCTTTTAAAACTCGGAGGAGGAAAATTGATTACTTTGGGTGAGGTGGGTGAAGTGCCTAACGCTGAGATATACAAAGCCCAACCATCATGGTCATGGTTCATGGTTTGGGGATATTGCGTCTATGATTTCCGCAGTGGGAGTAGAGATTCAAATCCGGCAGTAAAGGACATTTATGATAATCCGCAAAGCCTAACGCTGGATAAAATTGATTTCTCAGGGAATACCTATAAGTTAAAAAAGTAGAATTTAATCCTTTCAACTCTTTTGAAAAGTATAGTAAAAATGCTCCATTTCGGAGCATTTTTTATGGTATTAAATTTCCACCTGCTTGTGAAAAACAAGTAAAACTTCTGTTTACATTTTGTTTAATAAGCAGGAACACGTTATATTTGCTTCAAATACATCTGAGTTATAAAATGGCATTGGATATAATAAAACACGGATACCGGCTCTATGAATCAATATAATGAACAGGAGGTTTTAGTTCTGCTTCAAGATGAAAATACGCAAAAAAGTGGATTTGAAATGATTGTTCGGCAATATAGTGAGCAATTATATTGGCAAATCCGACGAATGGTGCTTTCACACGAAGACGCTAATGATATTCTCCAAAACACATTTGTTAAAGCATGGCTGAATATTAATTATTTTCGTGGTGAAGCGAAATTGTCTACTTGGCTTTATCGCATTGCTTTTAATGAAAGCCTTACTTTTTTAAGCAAACAAAATGCCATGAATTCCGTATCCATAGATGATCCCGATGCGGTTATGCTCCAAAAGTTGGAAGGAGACACTTATTTTTCTGGCGACCGTATTCAAATGTTGTTGCAAAAGGCGTTATTTTCTCTTCCGGAAAAACAGCGAATGGTGTTCAACTTAAAATATTACCAAGAAATGAAGTATGAAGAGATGTCTGAGATTTTCGGGACATCCGTTGGGGCTTTGAAGGCTTCTTATCATCATGCCGTTAAAAAAATAGAAAAGTTTCTGGAAGAAGCAGATTAAACCTTTTAATCTGTTAATCATCTAACTAAAACAGAAAGCAAGGAGAGGAGGCTATCGTATGAATGACGAAGAAAAAATATTAAAAGGACTAGGAACAAGCAACCATTTTACAGTTCCGGATGGTTATTTTGAGAATCTTACCTCACAGGTGATGGATAAACTTTCCGACGTTCGGAGAGAATCTGTTAAAATGAAAATGCCTACGAAATGGGACAAGATAAAACCATGGGTGTATATGGCTGCTATGTTTATAGGAGCGGCATTTATCATCAGAATAGCGTCTTGGAAGAATGTTCCTGTGGATGATGATATAAGTATTATCACTCAAGTAGATGTTGAAAACATCTCTGACGAGTTTATTGATGAAATGCTTGATATGTCTATGATAGATGATTACTCATTATACGTCTATCTGACAGACGCAAGCAGAGAATATTAATTAAATGCCTCATTGAAATGAAAAAACGGATTATATTATTGCTGATAGTATGTGTGTCTGCTGCACCTTTTCTTTGGGCTTGGGACGGATGCAATCAACACATTTCGCCTGATGAATTTAGGAAGAGGCAGAGAGCTTTTATTACTGAAAAAGCGGAATTGACAAGACAGGAAGCTACGGAGTTTTTTCCTGTTTACTTTGAGCTTCAAGATAAAAAGAAAGGGTTGTATGATCAAATTGCGCAACTAATGCACCAACAAGGGAGAAAGGAGAATGTTACCGAAGCGCAATATGAAGAGATGATCGAAAAGGCAAGCGGATTACGTGCTGCTCAAGAGGAATTGGAGAGGGTATATTATGAAAAGTTCAAAAAAATATTGTCTTATAAAAAAATATATCTGGTGCAAAGGGCAGAGATGCACTTTAACCGTGAGCTATTGAAGATTATGAATAAAGAAAACAGAGGGAGCTTTGAGCAACGTGAGCGAAGATTCTAATTATTTTCAAGATATATAAAGAACGCCAGTCAGGAGAAACTGATTTTCCATTTGACTGGCGTTTTTATGTTTACAACTTTTCTATTTCTCGTAACCATGCCGCCGGAGAGGCATCACTCGGCATTCTCCAATCACCGCGCGGACTGATGGAGATACTACCCACTTTAGGTCCGTCAGGAAAACAAGAGCGTTTGAATTGTTGCATAAAGAATCTGCGGAAGAACGATTGAATCCATTTTTTTAAAGTTTCATCATCATACTTCTCTTTAAAAGCTTTTCCGGCAAGGAAAAATATCTTTGCCGGACGAAAACCAAATCGCAAGAAGTGATAGAGTATAAAGTCATGTAGCTCGTAAGGACCTACAATATCTTCTGTTTTTTGTTTAATATTCCCGTCTTCATCGGCAGGAATCAATTCCGGGCTGATGGGGGTATCTATAATATCCAATATTGTTTTCTTTGATGCGTCGTCCACTTCGTTTTCGGCTACCCATTTTACTAAGTATTTAACGAGTGTTTTCGGAATGCTTGCGTTGATACCGTACATAGATATGTGGTCACCGGCATAAGTAGTCCAGCCCAATGCAAATTCCGACAGATCACCCGTTCCAATAACCAATCCGTTCACTTGATTGGCAATATCCATCAATATTTGTGTACGTTCGCGCGCCTGTACGTTTTCATAAGTTACATTGTGCGTATTAATGTCGTGACCGATGTCTTTAAAATGCAAGGTGCATGCTTCTTTTATATCTATTTCGCGGGTAGTAATTCCGAGGAAACTCATCAAGCATAGAGCGTTGTTGTACGTGCGGTTGGTAGTACCAAATCCCGGCATGGTGATACCTAAAATGTCTTTTCGAGACAAAGCAAGTTTATCAAACGTCTTGATACACACCAACAGAGCTAAGGTGGAATCTAATCCGCCGGATATACCAATTACTACTTTAGGAGAACCGACGTAAGTCAACCGCTGTGCAAGACCAGCTACTTGGATAGAAAAGATTTCTTTGCATCGTTCGTCCATTTCATCCGGAAGAGGAATAAAGGGATGGGAAGTAAAGGTACGCGTCAATTCAAAATCTTTACCGGTAGCTGTATGTTCCGCAATAATCCGAATAGGGGAGAGGGATGCCGGATTGTTAGCTTTGTTGGCAGAAAAAGTAGTATTCATAAGGCGTTCGGTACGCAAGCGTTCTGCATCAATCTCACTAATAATCAGTTGCTCTTTCAAACTAAATCTTTCTCCGCGCGCCAATAACTTACCGTTTTCGTATATCAATCCGTTACCTGCAAAGACCACATCTGTGCTTGATTCTCCAAAACCGCAAGAAGAGAATACATATCCGGCAATGCAACGAGCGGATTGCTGACTAATAAGCGAGCATAGGTATTTGTGCTTGCTTGTTCCTTCGTTATCGGCTGAAAGGTTGAATATTATTTCGGCTCCTTGCAATGCCAGTGATGAACTTGGGGGAATAGGCGCCCAAAGGTCTTCGCAAATTTCAACTCCAAACGTTACATCGGGCGTTTCAAACAGTAGATTCCTTCCTATCGGTACGGTTTGACCACAGAGGTGTATCTTATCTTCTTCTATTGCCAAAGCAGAAGTAAACCAACGTTGTTCGTAGAATTCCTTGTAATTGGGTAAGTATGTTTTAGGAACCACTCCTAATATCTTTCCTTTTTGGATAATAATCGCTGCGTTGATAAGCATTGAATTCAAGGCAATGGGCATTCCAAGGATAGATATTATTTCAAGTTGGCGTATATCATTCAGTATTTGCATCAACGCCCTTTCACTTTCTTCTAACAAAAGTTGTTGAGCAAACAAATCTCCACACGTATATCCTGTGATACATAGTTCGGGGAAGGTTATAAGCTGCACTCCTTTCCCTTCAGCCACGGCAATTATACTTTCTATCTGCCTGATGTTGGACATACAATCGGCTATTTTAACTTTGGGTATAGCCGCTGCTACTTTTACAAATCCGTAATTCATAGTTTAAAATCGAATAATTTCTTTCGCTTTCAAATTATCTTCCATTGTCCAGAAATACGCTTCTCCATGTACGATGCGAAAGATAATCAATTCCGGACTTTCAGATGTCCATCCGAAAGATGTTAGAAAAGGTCTATCTTTAAGAACTTTTTCTTTTAATGCCCGGTCGTTAACGAACTCCGTTTTTCCGGCAATTCGTAGCATAGTGCCTGTTACTCCTTCATGTTTGTAAAAACAGGCTTCTACTTTTGGGTTTTTCTCCAATTGATGCGAGATTTCTTTTACACTTCCTGTTTGGAAATAGAATCCTGTTTCGTCTGCAAACCAAAATCCCAATATTCTTACGCGAGGTTGATCTCCTTCGACAGTTGCCAACTGGCAGATAGGATTTTCATTGGTAAATTGAATGCAATCTTGAATTGTTTTCATAATAATGTGAATTAATATTTAAAAGGTTATTGCCATAATAACTTATTTATATTAAAAACGGGACCTTCCTTACATACACACAAATGACCTTCTGTTGTATTCTCCACACAACACAGGCAGGCTCCAATGCCACAAGCCATTGTATTTTCTAATGAAACTTCACATGAAATGCTATTTGCTTTTGCATATTGGGCAATTGCTTTCATCATTGGTTTTGGTCCGCAAGTGTATATTTGGTCGAAATGTAATTTATCCAATACGGAATGTTGAGTAACGTATCCTTTTTCACCGTGAGTACCGTCTTCTGTTGTCGTATAAACATCGCCGTATATTGTAAAACGGTCTAACTGGAGCAAATCCTTTTCACTTCGTGCCCCTAAAAGAAAAACAGGTTTACTGCCAGCCCTTGCCAATTGTTCACCTAAAAACAACAAAGGGGCAATACCGACACCTCCTCCTATCAACAGTAATTTTTGGGAAGGTGATTTTGGCATACTAAAACCGTTTCC
>SNRY01000126.1_pt1 | contig 28319 bp, 16 predicted proteins | sample 4693421 | NCBI WGS metagenome assembly SNRY01 (sample SAMN11003215, study PRJNA524138) | termite gut metagenome | isolation source: Bacteroidetes bacterial symbionts from single cell of protist host amplifed... | host: Streblomastix strix ... | reverse complement strand
TAAATTACTAAATGATTTATAATACCCTACTATTATTTTAAATGTAGCATCGGTATAATAAATTACAGGTTTATTTGTTGGCAAAGAATATATATTCGTAGGACCTTCCGGCGCAAAAATAGCATCGACACTATCTAATAATCCTCTATCTATTGAAGAGGATAGAGAATGGGCTATTCGTGTTGAATAATAGGGACGAATGTTTTTATGCAAAAGTCTTTTTATTACAAACTTCAAACACTTTTTATAACACCATACGATTGGTCTTTCCTTTACAGGGATGTGAATTACTGTGACCCCCGTATTTTTTATTGCTCTGTAAATATGATAAATTGTTCCACTCCAAGCGTGTTTGTCTTCAGGATTTGAGGCAGCCAAATATCCTATAATCATATCCTTCTTCATAAGGAAAGTTTTATTTTTTTCAATTACTCGATCTTTCTTTCAACCTCATCTAAAATATTCTTGCCGGAAAACAGGTTCGTCTGAAAGTGTTCTTTTATCTGTTTGATCCCCAGCTTGGTTTGTTTCAAATCAAGTAGCGGCTGATACTTTTGAGGTTTTATAAAATAACTCATCGTTTTTGTATGTTTAAAAATTACTGAGGGTAAAGATAAAAACAATATTTATTGACACTCGGACTATGGTCAAATTATTGCATGATGACATTGAAAAAAGAGGATGAATAAATTAACACAATACAAACAGACCTCTAGGGACATTTATAATGGATAGTCGTAAATTAGTTTAGAATCAATCTATTTCCTCAAATAATTCTTTTAGTTTTTCAGAAACAACAGACCAATTTAGAACTTCTTTATATAATCTAATTCCTCCTGCAGATAATTTTTTCATCTCATCATTCTCTATAGCCTCTTTTATTTTGTAAGCAAAATCTTTCCCGGAACTATCTACCGGCAACCTATATCCGTTTATACCATTTCTTACGTAGTTGGCAGTTCCCCCGGTATCACAAGTAAAACAAGGTAGTCCGAAAGCAGATGCTTCCGCAAAAACAATAGCTGAACATTCTGCTTTTGTTGGAAGAAGTAATATATCGGAATTTTCAATTATTCTTATTAAATTAGCATAATCATCAGAAAGATTTTTATTTAAAAATCCAATCAAATCAATATATGGATTATTATTGTATTTTTTAGGAATTGAACGGACACCTACTATATGTAATATGGTTTTTATACCCAATTTATTAAGCTCAATACACGTTTCACATGCCGTATCTCCTCTTTTTCTATTCCAATCAACTCCTAAAAAGAGAATATGAAAAATATCCTTTTTTCTTCTTTCTCTCAAAGAAATATCTTTATCATCTATATTTGCTCCAAACTCTATGATCTTAACTTTATCTTTGGATATGTCATAATCATGTATCATTGAGTTTGCAGCCCATTCTGAAGAGGCAATCGCATAACGTGATTTATTTAATGCTGTTTGCTCAACTAAATTTCCTTGTTTTATATTCCAATTATATAAATTATAAAAATAATACCCTACCATTATTTTAAATGTAGTATCTGTATAATAAATTACAGGTTTATTTGTTGGCAAAGAATACATACTCGTGGCACATCTCGGAACAAAAATAGCATCGACACTATCTAATAATTTTCTATCTATTGAAGAGGATAAAAAATAAGCTATTCGTGTTGTATAATAAGGACGAATGTGTTTATGCAAAAGTCTTTTTATTACAAACTTCAAAACCTTTCTATAACACCATACGATTGGTCTTTCCTTTACAGGGATGTGAATTACTGTGACCCCCGTATTTTTTATCGCTCTGTAAATATGATAAATTGTTCCACTCCAGGCGCGTTTATCTTCAGGATTTGAGTCGGTCAAATAACCTATAATCATATTTTTCTTCATAAGAAAAATTTTATTTTTTCAATTACTCGATCCTTCTTTCAATCTCATCTAAAATATTCTTGCAGGGAAAACACTTTCGTCTGAAGGTGTTCTTTTATCTGTTTTATCCCCAGTTCGGTTTGTTTCAAATCAAGTAGCGGCTGGTACTTTTGAGGTTTTATAAAATAGCTCATCGTTTTTGTATGTTTAAAATGAATTTTATACTTGACATCTAATGAGATCAAAGTACATTAGTCTGGTACTCAATTTATCTTCTGCTTTAGAATGAGTGTATTCTTTTTCTTGATTTTCAGTAGAAAATATAAAATCAAACCCATTCTTTTTATAATATTCCAAAGGAATGGGATCATTATAAGAATCTACGATAAGATATCTACATCCGGTTTTATTCTGAAGATCTACAAACCAATGTTTCATAAAATACATCAATTCACTTCCTATACCCGTTCTTACATAGTTCTTATTAACTCCTAACCGACCAATTAAAACTGCCGGATAATTATTAAAATGCTTCTCGTGTGGAATATTTTTGATCAATTTATTTTTCCTTGAGGAGGGTAAATTATCAACTCTTATACTTGCATTTGATACAGTAAAGGCACATACAATTTCCGGATTTTCATTTAAAATAAAGCAATAAGATTTACCGATAAGTTGTGTGTTGTAACTTTCAGATTCTTCATAAAAGAAATTATCCAAATCATCATGTCCACAGCTAAATCCCGGACACTGTTTCATAGTCTCTTTATCAAGAATACGGAAAGTACAACTCGCATCTAAAAAGCTCACGTGTGTTTAGATTTTAGCCTTTTTTAATATAGATTGATATGCCTTAGTAGTTTTGCTAAGATCAATACTACCCCGTTCGTTGTAAGCTTGTTGGGCTTTTTTTACAAAAATTTCGGCTTCTTTACCTTTCAATGTTGGTACACTTTTTATTGGAATAGCCATTATTTTATTATATTATAAGTTATTAGCTCTACAAATATGGTGAGAATAGTTGAGGTGTGCAAGGGTAGGGACGTAAAAATAGAAAAAAGAAACTGCCCGATTTTTCGGACAGCCTCTGTAACGATATACTTATTTTACCGTAAAAACCGGAATTGCAATTGCATTAATCAATGTACTGAACCTTGCTCGCATCTCTTTCTTTTGCGTCGGGAGATTCAGTCTTATAACCGATGGCTATGGTGAAAAGAACTTCATGCGTATCCGGAAGTGCAAGAGCTTCTATAATGTCTTTTGCATCGGGATTATTGGGTATTCCTCCCATATTTGCCAACACAACGGTTCCTAAATCCATGGCTTCAGCAATTAATAGAATGTTTTGAGCAAGAAATCCGCAATCGGTGTTGCTGAAATCGTTGTTTTTATCCTTGGCTACTACAATTAAGGTAGGAGCTCCGTGAGAAAAACCGGAATTGACTTCTCTTATTCTGTTCAGGAGGTCTGAATTCTGAATGATTCTCACCTGCCAGGATTGATCGTTTCTTGCGCTGGGAGCGTTTATGGCACATTGTATAATAGTATCCAATTGTGCTTTCGAAACCTGTTCGGGTTTATAAGACCGAATACTCCGGCGACTCAGAATGTTTTCATAAACAACGCTTGCTTTACTCTTGACCTCTACCTTTTCTTGTGCACACGATGCGAATAGTGTAACCACAAACAATGTAAGTAAAAAATTTCTCATGATGTAATTGTTTTAAAATTGATAATTAATAGTTGATTCATAGATACAAATTGTTTATGCAAAGATAAACATTAAATATCGGTCATACAAAATTACATTTGTGTCAAATAAATGGAGGTGCCCAGCAGGGTAGAAATAAATCCTATGATGGATACCATCATCACCGCAATCCCAATAATACGGTTTATCATCCAGATACCACGCATATTAAAGCGATTGCGCATCTTACTTACGAAGAAAGTAATTCCGAACCACCACGATACCGACCCCAGTATAATCGACAAACAGCCAATGGCAGAATTATACAATGACAGTCCGGACAGTACGAAAGCAAAACGGGCAAACAGGCCGATAAAAAGAAATATGATAAGCGGATTGGAAAGTGTAACGGCAAAAGCGGTAACGAAACTATGAACATAAGAGTCCTTACTTGAAGATGTGGGACGAATGGAGCGGATAGGATTACTTCGGAAGGTATAGATACCGAAACACAGCAACATGAATGTTCCTAAAAGTTGCAGATAAAATATATTGGTATTAATAAAGTCAAAGATGAAACTCATGCCGTAACCCGTTAATATGGCATACACAATATCGCTCAATGCTGCCCCCAGCCCGGTCACAAAACCATACCAACGACCCTTGTTCAGGCTGCGTTGAATACAAAGCACTCCCACAGGACCTAAGGGTGCGGATACCACTATACCTATGATGAACCCCTTTAGCAGCAAATCCAATACGGTAACTTCTATATGAAACATACTGCAAATATCATCTATTTTTTATAAGAAGTCAATACCGGATATTGTTTTGTGATTATTTGTTTTACAGCACCATAGTCCTGTAAAGGTGAGCATGCCATTGAGCATCAGCAGCTCGTATCCGAACTTGTATCCCGTATATGCATAAACAGTCCTGTCGATTAGGTAACAGACAAGCGGGGAAATTACAGCAATATACGGCACGTATTTGTCTTTCGTTCCTCTTTTGGTGAAGAGTCCGAAACCAAACATACCCAACAGAGGTCCATACGTATAGGAGGCAATCACATAGATGGCATCAATGATGCTTTGATTGTTCAATAACCGGAAGAAACAGATAAAAACAATCAGTATGACGGACATGGTAATGTGTACTTTACGACGTTTGCGGCGGGCAAGGCTTTCGGAGTCCTTTTCCGTATTCAGTATATCCACGCAGAAGGCGGTTGTCATCGATGCCAATGCCGAATCGGAGTTGCTGAAGGAAGCGGCAATAATTCCGATGGAAAAAAATATCAGAACAGACTGCCCCAAATAACCCTGTGTGGCAAAGAGAGGAAGAATGTCGTCATTGGCAACGGACAGTTCGATGTTTGTTTGTCCGGCTAATACCAATAGGAGTATTCCCAGACAAAGGAATAAAAAGTTCAAAGGGATGAAAGAAAATCCGTAACAATACATGTTTCTTTGTGCCTCTTTCAAATTGCGACAGGAAAGATTCTTTTGCATCATATCCTGGTCAAGCCCCGTCATGACGATAACGATAAAAATGCCGCTGATAAACTGTTTGAAGAAATTCTGACGTGATACCCAATCGTCGAATACAAATACGGTGGAATGTTCGTGATTGCGAATGGTATTCATCATCTCGCCAAAGTTCATGTGTAACTGTCCGGCTACCTGATAAACGATACAGACGAGTGCGGCAATCAGGCAAAGTGTTTGCAGGGTATCCGTCCATACAATAGTCCTTATACCGCTTTTATGGGTATAAAACCAAACCAATGTTACCGTCCCGAAGGCAATGAGCCAAAAGGGAACATTCATCCCTGCAAAAACATAGTTGTAAAGGATCAGACACACTAAGTAAAGTTTGGCTGCCGTACCTAACATACGGGAAAGCAGGAAAAAGAATGACCCCGTACGGTATGCTTTCCCTCCGATACGGTTGCCCAAATAGGTATAAATACTTGTAAGATTCTGTTTATAATAAAGGGGCAAAAGAAAATGCGCCACCGCCAAATAACCGAAGAAAAACCCCAGTACGGTTTGCATATACGTCATGTCCATACTCCGCACCATGCCCGGAACGGATACAAACGTAACTCCCGAAATGGAAGCGCCTATCATTCCGATAGAAACGATATACCAAGGGGATCGATTTTCTCCTTTAAAGAAAACCGCATTGGTATCTCCTCTCCGTCCCGTGAAGCGAGCTATTACTACTAACAGGGAGAAATAGCAAATAATGACAAGGAAAATCATTGCCGGTTCTTTCTTTGTTTATTTGTTCGGCGTAGTGTCTCGTGTCTGTTGCACAACTTCATTGTTTGTGAGTTTTGTTTCATAACAAAGATACAAACAACAACAATATACCCAAACTTCAAGTCAGCAAAAATAGTCGATTTAACTTCCATTGTCCGGATTTTCTCCATCGCTTGCATTTAAGCAATGGAAGTTATACCCTTAAAATCTACTGAAAGCTTGCCCCTTACGGTATGCTAAGCGGTCCTGTCCCTATTTTGTCCGATTCCTCTCCGATTCATGTCCGATCCATGTCCGATTCCCAAGCGGGGAAGGAACCCCGAAGAAGCCTGTGGAAACCGTTTCGGATAGGTTGCAGACCGCTTAGTATGCCGTAAGAAGTTGATTTTCAGTAGAGAGTGTGTCAAAAGTCCCCCAACTCGGCGACAGTAGGTTTTTCTATCGGATAATGTTTTTTCTCGTATGCAATAACAATATCAGACATCACAGTAAGTTCCACTGCATTCTTGTCATTGGCAGGGGTGTTTTCATCAACCAAAGTTAAAAGTTCCTCTACTCTGGTTAATGCAAACTCGTATTGTTCTTTCGTAATCTTGCTCATAACGGTATATTTTATATGGTTGAACAATCTATTTTATCATATTTTGAAATGACTTTGTTGCAACAGTTATTTGTTGATATTCAGCTAATTAGTCATATTGTAGATTTATGTTAAATATGTAGTTTTCAAATAGTTAACAAATTCATACTTTGTCAAAGGGGAAAAATACTATTTGTAATTAATTGAAAATAAATACATTACTCGTTGCAACAAAGTCTTTTGAAATATAAAATTTATTTATTATTAAATTCGATATTTCAAAATAATAAACCATCTACTTAGGAGATTCAAAGATTGGCGACTTCAAGAAAACAAAAAGCCACAACTTTTTTATTGTTTTCGATAATAAAAATAAAGGATGAACTCGAACTCTATGAAGGACAGCAGGAAGCATGCGTGAAAATATTGGGCAAGGCATATCTTGCCCCTACGGAAAACCCGATGTAGCGGGACATTGCGCCGAACAAAGTATCCTTAATTTTCTATATTTTACTTTAAAATAGCTAATAAAATAACAATATTTCAGAAAAAAATAATATCTTTGAAATGCATTACTAAAGTATTTTATAAAAAAATTAATCATTTGTTTTATTTAAAATACACAATTTTATATGACGGAAAAAACATTGGTTATATTGAAGCCGTGTACGCTCCAGCGGAGTTTGGCAGGAGAGATTATTCAACGTTTTGAACGCAAAGGATTACGTTTGGCGGGTATGAAAATGATGCAGTTGACAGACGAACTATTAAGTGAACATTATTCACATCTCAACACAAAACCGTTCTTTCAAAGAGTAAAAGATTCCATGATGAAAGCTCCCGTTATTGTTTGTTGTTTTGAGGGAGTAGATGCTATTCAAACCGTTCGACTGATGGCAGGTACAACCAATGGCAGGCAAGCCGCCCCGGGAACGATACGGGGAGATTACAGCATGAGCTTCCAGGAAAACATTATACATGCTTCCGATTCCCCGGAAACAGCCGCTGTGGAATTAAACAGGTTTTTTAAACCGCAAGAAATATTTGATTATAAACAGGAAGTACTTGATTCGTTGTACGCTCGTGACGAATACTAAAGAATAAAGTAATGAGTTTCAAACACATCAAAGCGACAATTAGTATTATTGTGGCTACTATTTAGTTCATCTTCTTTTTCTCAAGATTTAATGGCACGTTACGCCCCTATCGACGGAAAATTAAAAAGCACAGATTCCTTAACCTTCCACCAACTATTGAAAGAAGAAGGGAATTTAAACGATCAGATTTCTTCTTTCTTCGATTTATATCCCAATTGGGATAACAGATATGTGAATTCATACGGCAAAGATGCTGTTATACCGGAAACCCAGGTTATTGACCTAAGGGGATTTTGTATGCCTACTATTCATACCCGGATTAATTCTCCTTTTGGTCCTCGGAAAAGAAAAATGCACAGTGGATTGGACATTAAGGTATCTATAGGTGATACTATTGTATCGGCTTTTGACGGAAAAGTACGCATTGTCAAAACAGAACCAAGAGGATATGGGAAATATATAGTGATTCGCCATTATAACGGTCTTGAAACGGTGTACGGACATTTGTCCGAACAACTCGTTGAGGAGAATCAAGAAGTAAAAGCCGGAGAAGTGATTGGTTTGGGAGGAAATACGGGACGTTCTACCGGTTCTCATCTTCACTTTGAAACACGTTTCTTAGGTATTTCCCTTGATCCGGCTCTCCTGTTTAATTTCCCTGAACAAGATATTGTAGCCGATTCTTATGTATTTGTTAGAAATGGAGGAAATAGAGGCGGAGCGAAAGACGGTATGGCAGGAGATAATACGATTCGATATTATAAAGTAAAACAAGGAGATTCTCTATCCGAAATTGCTGCTAAACAAGGCATTTCTGTTGATATACTCTGTAAACTTAACAGGATAAGCAAAAAAACGGTTCTCAGACCGGGACAGATTTTGCGTTGTTCTTAAGAACTAGACGAATTAATCATTTTCCCGCTTCGTACATACAATCTGATTTTCAAATTCCAGGTTAATACGTGAATATTTATTCCATCCTACTTTGTTGAGAGCTTTCAGATAAAACATTTTCAAACGTTCGAACTTGTGTTCCAGTCGGTTGGCATTTCCGAGAAAAATAACATGGTCACCTACACGCGGAACCAATTCTATTTCTCCTCTTGGAAGTACATGGATTTGTTCTATCTGTGCATCCCAAAACTTGTTAGTGTATAAAAACAATCCGAGTTGATACAGTTCGTTCATAGCAAACGTTTTATCTACATCCCCTGTCACCACAGGTAAATGAGCGATACATTTTACATTCACCGGCATTATTTTTCCTTTGTTGTCAATGTAATAGTTTTCACCGGTATTGCTCATGATACGAAGTATCGGTATGCGCTGATTGATTTCTATACACAACTTGCCGCTCAAGGTCTTATAACATTCCACTCTGTCAATAAGAATATGTTTGGAAAGTGTTTTTTCAATAACAGAAGTATTTATTACATTCATCGGTTTGTCTTTGGGGTTGAGGTTTGCTTTTTGAAGCATCTCTGTTATATCACGTTTAGTAACAAAGCCCACATTTACCGAATCTTTGATAATAAATAGAACGTCACGACACATCAAATTGTCAATTCTATGGTTAAATGAGATGACAGCAATAAAAATGTAAACCGTAAAAAGCAATACGGCTATTTGTAATATTCTTTTTTTTATTTGTTTTTTCTTGTCTTCTTTCATCTACTTGCAAGTATTTGAGTGATAGCGGGAACACAGTCTTCTATATCCCCTGCACCAAGTGTGATGAGTATTTCAATATCTCTTGACTTCAATACCTCTACAATATTCTCTTTGGAACACCTGCTTTTTTCGATGCCCGGGCGGAGATTGTCATAAATGAGTTGAGAGGTTACTCCCGGAATAGGAAGTTCTCTTGCCGGATAGATATCCATCAGAATCACTTCATCGGCTAAGGACAAAGCAGAAGCAAAGTCTTTGTAAAAGTCACGCGTACGTGTATATAAATGGGGTTGAAATACTACCGTTATCTTTTTCTCCTTGTATAATTCACGAATAGACAACAAGCTTTGCCGGATTTCGGAGGGATGGTGAGCGTAATCGCTTAGGAAAACAAGATTGTCTTTTTTTATTTTGAAATCAAATCGACGGTCAACTCCTTGAAAACTTGCCATTCCTTGTTTTATCTCTTCGGCACGAACTCCGGTTAAATACGCAATAGCCATAGCCGCCACTCCGTTTTCGATGTTGATGGTTATGGGAACTCCCAATGAGATGTCGTTCATTCGGGCATCGGGAGCCACAAAATCCATACATATTCTTCCGTCTCCAATGCGGATATTCTCGGCGTGAAAGTCTCCCTCATCTTTAGAATAGGTATAAACCCACACGTTTTCTCTAACTTTCGGTCGTAACGTTATATTTTTACGGATAACAAGGCAACCGCCCGGACGGATAAGCTCCGTATATTCTTCAAAACTTTTAAGGTATGCCTCCTCGGTGCCGTAGATATCCAAATGATCGGGGTCTGACGATGTAATAACCGACATATAAGGAGTTAACCAATGAAAGGAACGATCGAACTCATCGGCTTCGACCACCGTATAAGGACTTTCTTCGGAAAGCAGCAAATTGGTTGTATAGTTTTTGGAAATACCTCCCAAAAAGGCAGTACATCCTATGTGCGATTGATAGAGCAAATGGGCAATCATGGCAGATGTGGTAGTCTTCCCGTGAGTGCCTGCCACGCAAAGACCCTTGCTCGAGCGGGTAATAGTGCCTAATACTTGTGCCCGTTTTTGAATTTCAAATCCATTGGTACGAAAATAGACCAATTCCGCATGATTGTTCGGCACAGCAGGAGTCCATACCACCAGCGTAGTTTCTTTATTTAAACAAGCGGATGGAATGAGTGAAACGTTTTCTTCGTAATGTATTTGTACCCCTTCGGCAACAAGACATTCGGTTAACTCACAGGAAACACGGTCATAGCCTGCCACTACCTTTCCTTTTGCAAGAAAATAGCGAACAAGGGCACTCATACCAATCCCCCCTATACCAATGAAATAAACTGATCGTATATCCATTTTTCTCTTTTGTCAAATAACCGTCAAATAAGATATATTGCCATCGTTTAAACCGACTTTAATTTGCAAACTTCGTTGGCAATACTATTCGCCGAGTCGGGCAAAGCTAACGCAGCAATATTTGTACGCAATCTTTCTAACGTTTCGTTGTCGTGAACCGTTTTCAGTGCCGTAGGCAACAACATTTCGTTTGCTTCCGGGTCTTTTACACAGATAGCAGCCTGCTTGTTGACCAAAGCCATCGCATTTTTTGTTTGATGATCTTCGGCTACGTTGGGCGAAGGGACAAGAATAACCGCTTTGTGCAACAAGCAAAATTCCGAAATAGAGCCTGCCCCTGCTCGCGAAATAATTAAATCTGCTGCGGTATAGGCAATCGCCATGTCTTTGATAAAATCGGTAATAGATAGATTCGGGATTTTATCCGTCGTTTTTATTGTATTTCGTATCTGTTCGTGGTATATTTTCCCTGTCTGCCAGATAAATTGCACGTCAACGGAAGAACGAACCAATTCCAAATGATTCGTTAAGCATTGATTGATGGAACGTGCGCCCAAACTGCCTCCCAAAATTAATATCGTCTTCTTGTCCAAGTCAAAACCATACGTACGCAGAGCTTCATCACGACTTGGGAGATGTTCGAACAATCCTTGCCGGACAGGATTACCGGTTAATATAATCTTATCAGCCGGAAAGAACGTATCCATTCCGGTATAGGCTACACATATCTTCTTGGCTTTCTTTGCCAAGAGTTTATTAGTAACTCCGGCATACGAATTTTGTTCCTGTATCAGACAGGGAATGCCCATGGATCCGGCTGCATCCAATACCGGTCCGCTGGCATAACCACCGACTCCGACTGCCACATGCGGACGAAATTCCTTAATAATCCGGTGGGCTTTCCGGTTACTCCTTAAAAGTTTGAACAGTACGGAAATGTTTTTCCAAAGATGTTTTCTGTTAAATCCGGCTACGGGCAAACCTATAATTTTGTATCCGGCATCGGGTACTCGTTGCATCTCCATTCTTCCTTCCGCACCGACAAAAAGAATTTCCGCTTCGGGATGTTGTTTTCTGATAGCATTGGCGATGGATATTGCCGGAAAAATATGACCTCCCGTTCCTCCTCCGCTGATGATAATTCTTAATTCCTCTTTCATTTCTTTCCGTATGGATTAGTTGTTCACAAGTTCGCTATCATTATTTAGAGATTCGGATGTGGGCGCAATGGGACCTATTTCATCGGCATTCTCTTCCGTTTCCGGAAAAGTATCGTCTTTTCCCAACCTTTCCGTGTAACGACTTACGGAAAGTATCATTCCGATACCTATACAATTCATAATGGTAGCCGTACCTCCTCTGCTGATCAACGGTAATATTTGTCCGGTAACCGGAAGCAAGCCGACGGAAACCATCATATTCAGCATCGCTTGTGCCGTCATCATCACGGCGATACCCAGCACCAGATAGGCGGGAAATGTTCGGTCACATTTGTTTGCTATGCGTCCTGCCCGAATCAACAACCAGATATAGAGCAGCAGTACAAATACCCCTCCCGTCAATCCCAATTCTTCTATAATGATAGCATAAATAAAATCGGAAAATGCTTGGCTCAACGAATCACGTTCAACGGAATTTCCCGGTCCTTTCCCTATAACATGACTTGTGGCAATAGCAATATTTGCATGAGCAACTTGAGGATATTTATCGACATCAAATTTGGATGCCGGAACATTTTCATTATCCATAAAGTCTGCAACGCGGTTCTTCCATGTCTCAAACCGGTGAAAGAAAGGCAAATCTTTTGCAACTGATCCCACTGTAAAGGCGCTTCCACTTAACAATATTCCGATACTTGCAACAAGAAACAATCTTTTTACGGAAATATGTCCGATAAACATGAGTATCATCACAACTCCGAATATCAATATGGCTGTCGAAAGATTCTCAGGGGCAATAAGCAGACAGATAATACCTGTTTTTATCATTATATGTTTGAACGGCTTTGATTCGTCCTTTTCGGATGATCTCTTCGACAAGATACCGGCTACAACTAATACGATAATCAGTTTTGCCAATTCGGAAGGTTGAAACTGGAATCCGAAAAAATTCATCCAGCGAGCTGCCCCATTTACACGACTATCCATAAAATATCCCATAAACATGGTAAGTGCCAACAAGATAACCGAAAGAGGATAAAATAACGTAGGTATCACTTGAAACCATTTATATTGGATACTGTGAACAATAACCGTAAAGATTAATCCTATTATCAGATAGATGCAATGCTGCGTAATCGGTCCCCAATGGTCGCCGCTTTTATAAGACAACGTACTGGTGGAACTGAAAACTTCTATAATGGAAATGGTACAAAGAAAGAGGAAGATAATCCAGATTACTTTGTCGCCTTTGAATATGTTTTTGATTAAATCCATGTTTTGGTTTTAAAGTTCTCTCACATACTTCTTAAACTGTTTTCCTCTGTCTTCGTAATTCTTAAACAAATCAAAGCTGGCACAACAAGGGCTAAGCAAGACCGTTTCCCCTTTTTTCGCCAACCGGTACGCGGCATCTACCGCATCTTTCATGCTCTGTACATCGGCAATGGGCAAATCCAGACGGTCGAAAAAATCATGGAGTTTCTTAGTATCCGCTCCCAAATAGATGAGTGCGGAACACTTTTCACATACCAATTCTTCTATTTCCGTATAGTCATTGCCTTTATCCGTTCCTCCTAAGATAAGCACGGTTTTTGTTTGCATGCTTTGCAGGGCATACCAACAAGAGTTTACATTGGTTGCTTTCGAGTCATTGACAAAATCAATACCCCGCACGCGGGTAATCTTTTCCAAACGGTGCTCCACTCCCTTGAAGTCGGAAAGGGCTTTGCGAATGTTTTCTTTGGCAATACCGGTTAAGTTTGCCGATATTCCGGCAGCAAGGGAATTGTAGAGGTTATGGGTTCCGGTCAGTGCCAATTGCTCCTGTTCCATGTTAAAGGCTATGGGTTGGGTTATGATTACTTCGTTGTCTTCCGCATACGCAATAGAGCCGTATTCTTTTACTGCGGAAAAGGGATAAAGCTGAGCACGAATACCGTGTCTGTCCAATTCTTTTTTGATTGTCGGATCGTCGTTCCAAAAGATGAATGCGTCTTTCGGCGTTTGATTCTGCGTAATGCGGAATTTGGCATCAATGTAGTTCTGCATGTTATGATTATAACGATCCATATGGTCCGGAGTGATATTCATCAATACAGCAATGTCGGCACGGAAATCATACATATTGTCCAATTGGAAGCTGCTCAACTCTATTACATAATAATCATGGCGCTCTTCGGCTACCTGTAAGGCTAAACTGTTTCCGATATTTCCAGTATTAAAGATAAATATAAAGAGCTTTTAGACAACTATGAAATTGGCTGGGAAGAAGGACAACATACCGAAGAACTTATTCTAAACGCCAATGAAGTAATCATAAGTCCGGGTATTCCGAATGATGTTCCCATTGTTTTAAAACTGAAAGAACAAAGTATTCCTATTATCTCCGAAATAGAGTTTGCCGGACGATATACCCATGCCAAGATGATTTGTATCACCGGAAGTAATGGAAAGACAACCACAACAAGCCTCATCTATCATATATTCAAAAGTGCCGGACTAAATGTGGGCTTAGCGGGAAATATCGGAAACAGTTTAGCCTTACAGGTAGCCGAAGAGCGCCATGATTATTATGTAATAGAGTTGAGCAGCTTCCAATTGGACAATATGTATGATTTCCGTGCCGACATTGCTGTATTGATGAATATCACTCCGGACCATATGGATCGTTATAATCATAACATGCAGAACTACATTGATGCCAAATTCCGCATTACGCAGAATCAAACGCCGAAAGACGCATTCATCTTTTGGAACGACGATCCGACAATCAAAAAAGAATTGGACAGACACGGTATTCGTGCTCAGCTTTATCCCTTTTCCGCAGTAAAAGAATACGGCTCTATTGCGTATGCGGAAGACAACGAAGTAATCATAACCCAACCCATAGCCTTTAACATGGAACAGGAGCAATTGGCACTGACCGGAACCCATAACCTCTACAATTCCCTTGCTGCCGGAATATCGGCAAACTTAACCGGTATTGCCAAAGAAAACATTCGCAAAGCCCTTTCCGACTTCAAGGGAGTGGAGCACCGTTTGGAAAAGATTACCCGCGTGCGGGGTATTGATTTTGTCAATGACTCGAAAGCAACCAATGTAAACTCTTGTTGGTATGCCCTGCAAAGCATGCAAACAAAAACCGTGCTTATCTTAGGAGGAACGGATAAAGGCAATGACTATACGGAAATAGAAGAATTGGTATGTGAAAAGTGTTCCGCACTCATCTATTTGGGAGCGGATACTAAGAAACTCCATGATTTTTTCGACCGTCTGGATTTGCCCATTGCCGATGTACAGAGCATGAAAGATGCGGTAGATGCCGCGTACCGGTTGGCGAAAAAAGGGGAAACGGTCTTGCTTAGCCCTTGTTGTGCCAGCTTTGATTTGTTTAAGAATTACGAAGACAGAGGAAAACAGTTTAAGAAGTATGTGAGAGAACTTTAAAACCAAAACATGGATTTAATCAAAAACATATTCAAAGGCGACAAAGTAATCTGGATTATCTTCCTCTTTCTTTGTACCATTTCCATTATAGAAGTTTTCAGTTCCACCAGTACGTTGTCTTATAAAAGCGGCGACCATTGGGGACCGATTACGCAGCATTGCATCTATCTGATAATAGGATTAATCTTTACGGTTATTGTTCACAGTATCCAATATAAATGGTTTCAAGTGATACCTACGTTATTTTATCCTCTTTCGGTTATCTTGTTGGCACTTACCATGTTTATGGGATATTTTATGGATAGTCGTGTAAATGGGGCAGCTCGCTGGATGAATTTTTTCGGATTCCAGTTTCAACCTTCCGAATTGGCAAAACTGATTATCGTATTAGTTGTAGCCGGTATCTTGTCGAAGAGATCATCCGAAAAGGACGAATCAAAGCCGTTCAAACATATAATGATAAAAACAGGTATTATCTGTCTGCTTATTGCCCCTGAGAATCTTTCGACAGCCATATTGATATTCGGAGTTGTGATGATACTCATGTTTATCGGACATATTTCCGTAAAAAGATTGTTTCTTGTTGCAAGTATCGGAATATTGTTAAGTGGAAGCGCCTTTACAGTGGGATCAGTTGCAAAAGATTTGCCTTTCTTTCACCGGTTTGAGACATGGAAGAACCGCGTTGCAGACTTTATGGATAATGAAAATGTTCCGGCATCCAAATTTGATGTCGATAAATATCCTCAAGTTGCTCATGCAAATATTGCTATTGCCACAAGTCATGTTATAGGGAAAGGACCGGGAAATTCCGTTGAACGTGATTCGTTGAGCCAAGCATTTTCCGATTTTATTTATGCTATCATTATAGAAGAATTGGGATTGACGGGAGGGGTATTTGTACTGCTGCTCTATATCTGGTTGTTGATTCGGGCAGGACGCATAGCAAACAAATGTGACCGAACATTTCCCGCCTATCTGGTGCTGGGTATCGCCGTGATGATGACGGCACAAGCGATGCTGAATATGATGGTTTCCGTCGGCTTGCTTCCGGTTACCGGACAAATATTACCGTTGATCAGCAGAGGAGGTACGGCTACCATTATGAATTGTATAGGTATCGGAATGATACTTTCCGTAAGTCGTTACACGGAAAGGTTGGGAAAAGACGATACTTTTCCGGAAACGGAAGAGAATGCCGATGAAATAGGTCCCATTGCGCCCACATCCGAATCTCTAAATAATGATAGCGAACTTGTGAACAACTAATCCATACGGAAAGAAATGAAAGAGGAATTAAGAATTATCATCAGCGGAGGAGGAACGGGAGGTCATATTTTTCCGGCAATATCCATCGCCAATGCTATCAGAAAACAACATCCCGAAGCGGAAATTCTTTTTGTCGGTGCGGAAGGAAGAATGGAGATGCAACGAGTACCCGATGCCGGATACAAAATTATAGGTTTGCCCGTAGCCGGATTTAACAGAAAACATCTTTGGAAAAACATTTCCGTACTGTTCAAACTTTTAAGGAGTAACCGGAAAGCCCACCGGATTATTAAGGAATTTCGTCCGCATGTGGCAGTCGGAGTCGGTGGTTATGCCAGCGGACCGGTATTGGATGCAGCCGGATCCATGGGCATTCCCTGTCTGATACAGGAACAAAATTCGTATGCCGGAGTTACTAATAAACTCTTGGCAAAGAAAGCCAAGAAGATATGTGTAGCCTATACCGGAATGGATACGTTCTTTCCGGCTGATAAGATTATATTAACCGGTAATCCTGTCCGGCAAGGATTGTTCGAACATCTCCCAAGTCGTGATGAAGCTCTGCGTACGTATGGTTTTGACTTGGACAAGAAGACGATATTAATTTTGGGAGGCAGTTTGGGCGCACGTTCCATCAATCAATGCTTAACGAATCATTTGGAATTGGTTCGTTCTTCCGTTGACGTGCAATTTATCTGGCAGACAGGGAAAATATACCACGAACAGATACGAAATACAATAAAAACGACGGATAAAATCCCGAATCTATCTATTACCGATTTTATCAAAGACATGGCGATTGCCTATACCGCAGCAGATTTAATTATTTCGCGAGCAGGGGCAGGCTCTATTTCGGAATTTTGCTTGTTGCACAAAGCGGTTATTCTTGTCCCTTCGCCCAACGTAGCCGAAGATCATCAAACAAAAAATGCGATGGCTTTGGTCAACAAGCAGGCTGCTATCTGTGTAAAAGACCCGGAAGCAAACGAAATGTTGTTGCCTACGGCACTGAAAACGGTTCACGACAACGAAACGTTAGAAAGATTGCGTACAAATATTGCTGCGTTAGCTTTGCCCGACTCGGCGAATAGTATTGCCAACGAAGTTTGCAAATTAAAGTCGGTTTAAACGATGGCAATATATCTTATTTGACGGTTATTTGACAAAAGAGAAAAATGGATATACGATCAGTTTATTTCATTGGTATAGGGGGGATTGGTATGAGTGCCCTTGTTCGCTATTTTCTTGCAAAAGGAAAGGTAGTGGCAGGCTATGACCGTGTTTCCTGTGAGTTAACCGAATGTCTTGTTGCCGAAGGGGTACAAATACATTACGAAGAAAACGTTTCACTCATTCCATCCGCTTGTTTAAATAAAGAAACTACGCTGGTGGTATGGACTCCTGCTGTGCCGAACAATCATGCGGAATTGGTCTATTTTCGTACCAATGGATTTGAAATTCAAAAACGGGCACAAGTATTAGGCACTATTACCCGCTCGAGCAAGGGTCTTTGCGTGGCAGGCACTCACGGGAAGACTACCACATCTGCCATGATTGCCCATTTGCTCTATCAATCGCACATAGGATGTACTGCCTTTTTGGGAGGTATTTCCAAAAACTATACAACCAATTTGCTGCTTTCCGAAGAAAGTCCTTATACGGTGGTCGAAGCCGATGAGTTCGATCGTTCCTTTCATTGGTTAACTCCTTATATGTCGGTTATTACATCGTCAGACCCCGATCATTTGGATATCTACGGCACCGAGGAGGCATACCTTAAAAGTTTTGAAGAATATACGGAGCTTATCCGTCCGGGCGGTTGCCTTGTTATCCGTAAAAATATAACGTTACGACCGAAAGTTAGAGAAAACGTGTGGGTTTATACCTATTCTAAAGATGAGGGAGACTTTCACGCCGAGAATATCCGCATTGGAGACGGAAGAATATGTATGGATTTTGTGGCTCCCGATGCCCGAATGAACGACATCTCATTGGGAGTTCCCATAACCATCAACATCGAAAACGGAGTGGCGGCTATGGCTATTGCGTATTTAACCGGAGTTCGTGCCGAAGAGATAAAACAAGGAATGGCAAGTTTTCAAGGAGTTGACCGTCGATTTGATTTCAAAATAAAAAAAGACAATCTTGTTTTCCTAAGCGATTACGCTCACCATCCCTCCGAAATCCGGCAAAGCTTGTTGTCTATTCGTGAATTATACAAGGAGAAAAAGATAACGGTAGTATTTCAACCCCATTTATATACACGTACGCGTGACTTTTACAAAGACTTTGCTTCTGCTTTGTCCTTAGCCGATGAAGTGATTCTGATGGATATCTATCCGGCAAGAGAACTTCCTATTCCGGGAGTAACCTCTCAACTCATTTATGACAATCTCCGCCCGGGCATCGAAAAAAGCAGGTGTTCCAAAGAGAATATTGTAGAGGTATTGAAGTCAAGAGATATTGAAATACTCATCACACTTGGTGCAGGGGATATAGAAGACTGTGTTCCCGCTATCACTCAAATACTTGCAAGTAGATGAAAGAAGACAAGAAAAAACAAATAAAAAAAAGAATATTACAAATAGCCGTATTGCTTTTTACGGTTTACATTTTTATTGCTGTCATCTCATTTAACCATAGAATTGACAATTTGATGTGTCGTGACGTTCTATTTATTATCAAAGATTCGGTAAATGTGGGCTTTGTTACTAAACGTGATATAACAGAGATGCTTCAAAAAGCAAACCTCAACCCCAAAGACAAACCGATGAATGTAATAAATACTTCTGTTATTGAAAAAACACTTTCCAAACATATTCTTATTGACAGAGTGGAATGTTATAAGACCTTGAGCGGCAAGTTGTGTATAGAAATCAATCAGCGCATACCGATACTTCGTATCATGAGCAATACCGGTGAAAACTATTACATTGACAACAAAGGAAAAATAATGCCGGTGAATGTAAAATGTATCGCTCATTTACCTGTGGTGACAGGGGATGTAGATAAAACGTTTGCTATGAACGAACTGTATCAACTCGGATTGTTTTTATACACTAACAAGTTTTGGGATGCACAGATAGAACAAATCCATGTACTTCCAAGAGGAGAAATAGAATTGGTTCCGCGTGTAGGTGACCATGTTATTTTTCTCGGAAATGCCAACCGACTGGAACACAAGTTCGAACGTTTGAAAATGTTTTATCTGAAAGCTCTCAACAAAGTAGGATGGAATAAATATTCACGTATTAACCTGGAATTTGAAAATCAGATTGTATGTACGAAGCGGGAAAATGATTAATTCGTCTAGTTCTTAAGAACAACGCAAAATCTGTCCCGGTCTGAGAACCGTTTTTTTGCTTATCCTGTTAAGTTTACAGAGTATATCAACAGAAATGCCTTGTTTAGCAGCAATTTCGGATAGAGAATCTCCTTGTTTTACTTTATAATATCGAATCGTATTATCTCCTGCCATACCGTCTTTCGCTCCGCCTCTATTTCCTCCATTTCTAACAAATACATAAGAATCGGCTACAATATCTTGTTCAGGGAAATTAAACAGGAGAGCCGGATCAAGGGAAATACCTAAGAAACGTGTTTCAAAGTGAAGATGAGAACCGGTAGAACGTCCCGTATTTCCTCCCAAACCAATCACTTCTCCGGCTTTTACTTCTTGATTCTCCTCAACGAGTTGTTCGGACAAATGTCCGTACACCGTTTCAAGACCGTTATAATGGCGAATCACTATATATTTCCCATATCCTCTTGGTTCTGTTTTGACAATGCGTACTTTTCCGTCAAAAGCCGATACAATAGTATCACCTATAGATACCTTAATGTCCAATCCACTGTGCATTTTTCTTTTCCGAGGACCAAAAGGAGAATTAATCCGGGTATGAATAGTAGGCATACAAAATCCCCTTAGGTCAATAACCTGGGTTTCCGGTATAACAGCATCTTTGCCGTATGAATTCACATATCTGTTATCCCAATTGGGATATAAATCGAAGAAAGAAGAAATCTGATCGTTTAAATTCCCTTCTTCTTTCAATAGTTGGTGGAAGGTTAAGGAATCTGTGCTTTTTAATTTTCCGTCGATAGGGGCGTAACGTGCCATTAAATCTTGAGAAAAAGAAGATGAACTAAATAGTAGCCACAATAATACTAATTGTCGCTTTGATGTGTTTGAAACTCATTACTTTATTCTTTAGTATTCGTCACGAGCGTACAACGAATCAAGTACTTCCTGTTTATAATCAAATATTTCTTGCGGTTTAAAAAACCTGTTTAATTCCACAGCGGCTGTTTCCGGGGAATCGGAAGCATGTATAATGTTTTCCTGGAAGCTCATGCTGTAATCTCCCCGTATCGTTCCCGGGGCGGCTTGCCTGCCATTGGTTGTACCTGCCATCAGTCGAACGGTTTGAATAGCATCTACTCCCTCAAAACAACAAACAATAACGGGAGCTTTCATCATGGAATCTTTTACTCTTTGAAAGAACGGTTTTGTGTTGAGATGTGAATAATGTTCACTTAATAGTTCGTCTGTCAACTGCATCATTTTCATACCCGCCAAACGTAATCCTTTGCGTTCAAAACGTTGAATAATCTCTCCTGCCAAACTCCGCTGGAGCGTACACGGCTTCAATATAACCAATGTTTTTTCCGTCATATAAAATTGTGTATTTTAAATAAAACAAATGATTAATTTTTTTATAAAATACTTTAGTAATGCATTTCAAAGATATTATTTTTTTCTGAAATATTGTTATTTTATTAGCTATTTTAAAGTAAAATATAGAAAATTAAGGATACTTTGTTCGGCGCAATGTCCCGCTACATCGGGTTTTCCGTAGGGGCAAGATATGCCTTGCCCAATATTTTCACGCATGCTTCCTGCTGTCCTTCATAGAGTTCGAGTTCATCCTTTATTTTTATTATCGAAAACAATAAAAAAGTTGTGGCTTTTTGTTTTCTTGAAGTCGCCAATCTTTGAATCTCCTAAGTAGATGGTTTATTATTTTGAAATATCGAATTTAATAATAAATAAATTTTATATTTCAAAAGACTTTGTTGCAACGAGTAATGTATTTATTTTCAATTAATTACAAATAGTATTTTTCCCCTTTGACAAAGTATGAATTTGTTAACTATTTGAAAACTACATATTTAACATAAATCTACAATATGACTAATTAGCTGAATATCAACAAATAACTGTTGCAACAAAGTCATTTCAAAATATGATAAAATAGATTGTTCAACCATATAAAATATACCGTTATGAGCAAGATTACGAAAGAACAATACGAGTTTGCATTAACCAGAGTAGAGGAACTTTTAACTTTGGTTGATGAAAACACCCCTGCCAATGACAAGAATGCAGTGGAACTTACTGTGATGTCTGATATTGTTATTGCATACGAGAAAAAACATTATCCGATAGAAAAACCTACTGTCGCCGAGTTGGGGGACTTTTGACACACTCTCTACTGAAAATCAACTTCTTACGGCATACTAAGCGGTCTGCAACCTATCCGAAACGGTTTCCACAGGCTTCTTCGGGGTTCCTTCCCCGCTTGGGAATCGGACATGGATCGGACATGAATCGGAGAGGAATCGGACAAAATAGGGACAGGACCGCTTAGCATACCGTAAGGGGCAAGCTTTCAGTAGATTTTAAGGGTATAACTTCCATTGCTTAAATGCAAGCGATGGAGAAAATCCGGACAATGGAAGTTAAATCGACTATTTTTGCTGACTTGAAGTTTGGGTATATTGTTGTTGTTTGTATCTTTGTTATGAAACAAAACTCACAAACAATGAAGTTGTGCAACAGACACGAGACACTACGCCGAACAAATAAACAAAGAAAGAACCGGCAATGATTTTCCTTGTCATTATTTGCTATTTCTCCCTGTTAGTAGTAATAGCTCGCTTCACGGGACGGAGAGGAGATACCAATGCGGTTTTCTTTAAAGGAGAAAATCGATCCCCTTGGTATATCGTTTCTATCGGAATGATAGGCGCTTCCATTTCGGGAGTTACGTTTGTATCCGTTCCGGGCATGGTGCGGAGTATGGACATGACGTATATGCAAACCGTACTGGGGTTTTTCTTCGGTTATTTGGCGGTGGCGCATTTTCTTTTGCCCCTTTATTATAAACAGAATCTTACAAGTATTTATACCTATTTGGGCAACCGTATCGGAGGGAAAGCATACCGTACGGGGTCATTCTTTTTCCTGCTTTCCCGTATGTTAGGTACGGCAGCCAAACTTTACTTAGTGTGTCTGATCCTTTACAACTATGTTTTTGCAGGGATGAATGTTCCCTTTTGGCTCATTGCCTTCGGGACGGTAACATTGGTTTGGTTTTATACCCATAAAAGCGGTATAAGGACTATTGTATGGACGGATACCCTGCAAACACTTTGCCTGATTGCCGCACTCGTCTGTATCGTTTATCAGGTAGCCGGACAGTTACACATGAACTTTGGCGAGATGATGAATACCATTCGCAATCACGAACATTCCACCGTATTTGTATTCGACGATTGGGTATCACGTCAGAATTTCTTCAAACAGTTTATCAGCGGCATTTTTATCGTTATCGTCATGACGGGGCTTGACCAGGATATGATGCAAAAGAATCTTTCCTGTCGCAATTTGAAAGAGGCACAAAGAAACATGTATTGTTACGGATTTTCTTTCATCCCTTTGAACTTTTTATTCCTTTGTCTGGGAATACTCCTATTGGTATTAGCCGGACAAACAAACATCGAACTGTCCGTTGCCAATGACGACATTCTTCCTCTCTTTGCCACACAGGGTTATTTGGGGCAGTCTGTTCTGATATTTTTTTCCATCGGAATTATTGCCGCTTCCTTCAGCAACTCCGATTCGGCATTGGCATCGATGACAACCGCCTTCTGCGTGGATATACTGAATACGGAAAAGGACTCCGAAAGCCTTGCCCGCCGCAAACGTCGTAAAGTACACATTACCATGTCCGTCATACTGATTGTTTTTATCTGTTTCTTCCGGTTATTGAACAATCAAAGCATCATTGATGCCATCTATGTGATTGCCTCCTATACGTATGGACCTCTGTTGGGTATGTTTGGTTTCGGACTCTTCACCAAAAGAGGAACGAAAGACAAATACGTGCCGTATATTGCTGTAATTTCCCCGCTTGTCTGTTACCTAATCGACAGGACTGTTTATGCATATACGGGATACAAGTTCGGATACGAGCTGCTGATGCTCAATGGCATGCTCACCTTTACAGGACTATGGTGCTGTAAAACAAATAATCACAAAACAATATCCGGTATTGACTTCTTATAAAAAATAGATGATATTTGCAGTATGTTTCATATAGAAGTTACCGTATTGGATTTGCTGCTAAAGGGGTTCATCATAGGTATAGTGGTATCCGCACCCTTAGGTCCTGTGGGAGTGCTTTGTATTCAACGCAGCCTGAACAAGGGTCGTTGGTATGGTTTTGTGACCGGGCTGGGGGCAGCATTGAGCGATATTGTGTATGCCATATTAACGGGTTACGGCATGAGTTTCATCTTTGACTTTATTAATACCAATATATTTTATCTGCAACTTTTAGGAACATTCATGTTGCTGTGTTTCGGTATCTATACCTTCCGAAGTAATCCTATCCGCTCCATTCGTCCCACATCTTCAAGTAAGGACTCTTATGTTCATAGTTTCGTTACCGCTTTTGCCGTTACACTTTCCAATCCGCTTATCATATTTCTTTTTATCGGCCTGTTTGCCCGTTTTGCTTTCGTACTGTCCGGACTGTCATTGTATAATTCTGCCATTGGCTGTTTGTCGATTATACTGGGGTCGGTATCGTGGTGGTTCGGAATTACTTTCTTCGTAAGTAAGATGCGCAATCGCTTTAATATGCGTGGTATCTGGATGATAAACCGTATTATTGGGATTGCGGTGATGATGGTATCCATCATAGGATTTATTTCTACCCTGCTGGGCACCTCCATTTATTTGACACAAATGTAATTTTGTATGACCGATATTTAATGTTTATCTTTGCATAAACAATTTGTATCTATGAATCAACTATTAATTATCAATTTTAAAACAATTACATCATGAGAAATTTTTTACTTACATTGTTTGTGGTTACACTATTCGCATCGTGTGCACAAGAAAAGGTAGAGGTCAAGAGTAAAGCAAGCGTTGTTTATGAAAACATTCTGAGTCGCCGGAGTATTCGGTCTTATAAACCCGAACAGGTTTCGAAAGCACAATTGGATACTATTATACAATGTGCCATAAACGCTCCCAGCGCAAGAAACGATCAATCCTGGCAGGTGAGAATCATTCAGAATTCAGACCTCCTGAACAGAATAAGAGAAGTCAATTCCGGTTTTTCTCACGGAGCTCCTACCTTAATTGTAGTAGCCAAGGATAAAAACAACGATTTCAGCAACACCGATTGCGGATTTCTTGCTCAAAACATTCTATTAATTGCTGAAGCCATGGATTTAGGAACCGTTGTGTTGGCAAATATGGGAGGAATACCCAATAATCCCGATGCAAAAGACATTATAGAAGCTCTTGCACTTCCGGATACGCATGAAGTTCTTTTCACCATAGCCATCGGTTATAAGACTGAATCTCCCGACGCAAAAGAAAGAGATGCGAGCAAGGTTCAGTACATTGATTAATGCAATTGCAATTCCGGTTTTTACGGTAAAATAAGTATATCGTTACAGAGGCTGTCCGAAAAATCGGGCAGTTTCTTTTTTCTATTTTTACGTCCCTACCCTTGCACACCTCAACTATTCTCACCATATTTGTAGAGCTAATAACTTATAATATAATAAAATAATGGCTATTCCAATAAAAAGTGTACCAACATTGAAAGGTAAAGAAGCCGAAATTTTTGTAAAAAAAGCCCAACAAGCTTACAACGAACGGGGTAGTATTGATCTTAGCAAAACTACTAAGGCATATCAATCTATATTAAAAAAGGCTAAAATCTAAACACACGTGAGCTTTTTAGATGCGAGTTGTACTTTCCGTATTCTTGATAAAGAGACTATGAAACAGTGTCCGGGATTTAGCTGTGGACATGATGATTTGGATAATTTCTTTTATGAAGAATCTGAAAGTTACAACACACAACTTATCGGTAAATCTTATTGCTTTATTTTAAATGAAAATCCGGAAATTGTATGTGCCTTTACTGTATCAAATGCAAGTATAAGAGTTGATAATTTACCCTCCTCAAGGAAAAATAAATTGATCAAAAATATTCCACACGAGAAGCATTTTAATAATTATCCGGCAGTTTTAATTGGTCGGTTAGGAGTTAATAAGAACTATGTAAGAACGGGTATAGGAAGTGAATTGATGTATTTTATGAAACATTGGTTTGTAGATCTTCAGAATAAAACCGGATGTAGATATCTTATCGTAGATTCTTATAATGATCCCATTCCTTTGGAATATTATAAAAAGAATGGGTTTGATTTTATATTTTCTACTGAAAATCAAGAAAAAGAATACACTCATTCTAAAGCAGAAGATAAATTGAGTACCAGACTAATGTACTTTGATCTCATTAGATGTCAAGTATAAAATTCATTTTAAACATACAAAAACGATGAGCTATTTTATAAAACCTCAAAAGTACCAGCCGCTACTTGATTTGAAACAAACCGAACTGGGGATAAAACAGATAAAAGAACACCTTCAGACGAAAGTGTTTTCCCTGCAAGAATATTTTAGATGAGATTGAAAGAAGGATCGAGTAATTGAAAAAATAAAATTTTTCTTATGAAGAAAAATATGATTATAGGTTATTTGACCGACTCAAATCCTGAAGATAAACGCGCCTGGAGTGGAACAATTTATCATATTTACAGAGCGATAAAAAATACGGGGGTCACAGTAATTCACATCCCTGTAAAGGAAAGACCAATCGTATGGTGTTATAGAAAGGTTTTGAAGTTTGTAATAAAAAGACTTTTGCATAAACACATTCGTCCTTATTATACAACACGAATAGCTTATTTTTTATCCTCTTCAATAGATAGAAAATTATTAGATAGTGTCGATGCTATTTTTGTTCCGAGATGTGCCACGAGTATGTATTCTTTGCCAACAAATAAACCTGTAATTTATTATACAGATACTACATTTAAAATAATGGTAGGGTATTATTTTTATAATTTATATAATTGGAATATAAAACAAGGAAATTTAGTTGAGCAAACAGCATTAAATAAATCACGTTATGCGATTGCCTCTTCAGAATGGGCTGCAAACTCAATGATACATGATTATGACATATCCAAAGATAAAGTTAAGATCATAGAGTTTGGAGCAAATATAGATGATAAAGATATTTCTTTGAGAGAAAGAAGAAAAAAGGATATTTTTCATATTCTCTTTTTAGGAGTTGATTGGAATAGAAAAAGAGGAGATACGGCATGTGAAACGTGTATTGAGCTTAATAAATTGGGTATAAAAACCATATTACATATAGTAGGTGTCCGTTCAATTCCTAAAAAATACAATAATAATCCATATATTGATTTGATTGGATTTTTAAATAAAAATCTTTCTGATGATTATGCTAATTTAATAAGAATAATTGAAAATTCCGATATATTACTTCTTCCAACAAAAGCAGAATGTTCAGCTATTGTTTTTGCGGAAGCATCTGCTTTCGGACTACCTTGTTTTACTTGTGATACCGGGGGAACTGCCAACTACGTAAGAAATGGTATAAACGGATATAGGTTGCCGGTAGATAGTTCCGGGAAAGATTTTGCTTACAAAATAAAAGAGGCTATAGAGAATGATGAGATGAAAAAATTATCTGCAGGAGGAATTAGATTATATAAAGAAGTTCTAAATTGGTCTGTTGTTTCTGAAAAACTAAAAGAATTATTTGAGGAAATAGATTGATTCTAAACTAATTTACGACTATCCATTATAAATGTCCCTAGAGGTCTGTTTGTATTGTGTTAATTTATTCATCCTCTTTTTTCAATGTCATCATGCAATAATTTGACCATAGTCCGAGTGTCAATAAATATTGTTTTTATCTTTACCCTCAGTAATTTTTAAACATACAAAAACGATGAGTTATTTTATAAAACCTCAAAAGTATCAGCCGCTACTTGATTTGAAACAAACCAAGCTGGGGATCAAACAGATAAAAGAACACTTTCAGACGAACCTGTTTTCCGGCAAGAATATTTTAGATGAGGTTGAAAGAAAGATCGAGTAATTGAAAAAAATAAAACTTTCCTTATGAAGAAGGATATGATTATAGGATATTTGGCTGCCTCAAATCCTGAAGACAAACACGCTTGGAGTGGAACAATTTATCATATTTACAGAGCAATAAAAAATACGGGGGTCACAGTAATTCACATCCCTGTAAAGGAAAGACCAATCGTATGGTGTTATAAAAAGTGTTTGAAGTTTGTAATAAAAAGACTTTTGCATAAAAACATTCGTCCCTATTATTCAACACGAATAGCCCATTCTCTATCCTCTTCAATAGATAGAGGATTATTAGATAGTGTCGATGCTATTTTTGCGCCGGAAGGTCCTACGAATATATATTCTTTGCCAACAAATAAACCTGTAATTTATTATACCGATGCTACATTTAAAATAATAGTAGGGTATTATAAATCATTTAGTAATTTATGTAATTGGAATATAAAACAAGGATATTTAGTTGAACAAACTGCTTTAAATAAAGCACATTATGCGATTGCCTCTTCAGAATGGGCTGCAAACTCAATGATACATGATTATGACATATCCAAAGATAAAGTTAAGATCATAGAGTTTGGAGCAAATATAGATGATAAAGATATTTCTTTGAGAGAA
>SNRY01000125.1_pt1 | contig 28352 bp, 24 predicted proteins | sample 4693421 | NCBI WGS metagenome assembly SNRY01 (sample SAMN11003215, study PRJNA524138) | termite gut metagenome | isolation source: Bacteroidetes bacterial symbionts from single cell of protist host amplifed... | host: Streblomastix strix ... | reverse complement strand
ATTTTGTTTTTGGTTTCTGTTCTTTTGGAAATGGAGTAAAGGTATCCATTGAAATGGATTTATTTCGTATTTGTTGTTGTAGCTGTATCAATGCTTTATTTTTTATTTCTGTTTCCGTGTTTTTCAAATGAGCGCTTTTGAGAGGCAAACGGATAATAAATTCGCTTCCTTGCCGGTCAATCCGGTTACGGGCATAAATTATACCGTGTTGCAGTTCTACTAGTGACCGGGCTACATGTAGTCCAATTCCTGTTCCGATTCCCGATTGTGATTCTATGTTGGTAATTTGGTAAAAACGTTCGAATATTTTTTCAATTTTATCTTCTTCAATACCTATGCCTGTGTCGGCAATGATTATTTCAAAGAAATCGGATAAAGGAGTGTTTGGTTTGTTGTTGTTTTTCCCTGTATGGAGCGTTATGGTTATTTCCCCATTGTCGGGAGTAAATTTAAAAGCGTTGGAAAAAATGTTTACCAATACTTTATCAAAGTTATTTAAGTCAATCCATGTTTTTAATTGTTTTTCGGTATGACTGAATGTAAATTTGATATTGCGTTTGTTGGCTTGGTAGGTAAATGTTTGCATTAAGTCGTCAATAAACGCTACCATATCTGTTTCGCTGAACTTGACAGTCATCAATCCTTTATCAATTTTGCGAATATCCATTAATTGGTTAATCAAACGTAAGATACGTTGTGCGTTTCGATAGATGAGTAGATATACTTTTTGTTTTTCTTCGTCTTGGTTTTCTGCAATGAGTTTTTCCAAAGGACTTATGATTAGTGTCATCGGGGTGCGTATTTCGTGGGATATATTGATGAAGAATTGTAATTTTGCTTCACTGATTTGTTCGGCGTGTTCCCGACGCATTAATTCGTTTTTATGGCGAATTTTTTCTGTCATATATTTTGCAATTCCTCCCATTAAGCAGGCAAACAGTAAAATATAGGTAAATTTTGCCCACCAGGTAAGATACCAAGGAGAGGAGATGAGGATCGTCACTTCTTTTTCTTCGGATGAGTTGTCGTAAATTAACGCTTTGATTCTTAGCTTATAGGTTCCGTGACTAATATTGGTAAAATTGATTCTGTTTATTCCTTGCGCTGTATTTACCCACTGTGAATTAAGTCCTTCCAGCATATAGCGATAATACACTCTTTCGGGGGTGCCAAACTCAAATGTAGAAAATTCCAAAGCAAACATGTTGTCTTTATAGTTTAAATGTATGGTATCGGCGTCAGAAATAAATTTATTAAACACGGTGCGCTTACCGGACTTTTGTCCTGATACCACCGGTTTATCCAAAATATATAATCCTGTCAGATAGAGAGACAGAGGTGTCCGAAAGTCTTTAATTTCGGAGGGATAGAAAGAAGAGATTCCATTGATTCCGCCAAAAAACATCTCTCCATCATTTGCTTTGAATGCTGCTCCCATACTAAATTCATTACCTTGTAAACCATCGAAAGCATAGTAGGTGATAAATTTATTTTTATCGGGTATCAATTTTGAGACTCCTGAATGGGTGCTTAGCCAAATATTTCCGGTTTCATCCTCCAATATTCCGCATATCACGTTGCTGGACAGTCCGTTGGCAGTAGTATAGATTGTTGATTTTCTGTTATTTTTGTCAAAACAAACTAGACCTTCTGTTGTTCCAATCCATATATTTCCCTTGTGGTCTTCATTAATGCAATAGACAATATTACCCGGCAAAATATGGTTGTTTGTGGTATAATTTTCCATTTTCCCTGTCAACGGGTTTATACTGCAAATCCCGTTGTATGAACCGATCCAAACTATGCCGTTATGGTCGCACATAATGCAGTTTATCCAATCGTTAGGTAATTGGTGAGGTTCTTTAGCCGAGTTTGTATAATGTTGTGTGTAAATTTTTTCGCGCAAATCGAATACATAAACACCTGCTCCATTGGTACCTATCCAAAGTTTGTGTTGTTTGTCTTTGGCTAAAGAAAATATTTTGTTTCGTGCTGTGTGATCGTCTGAGAGTTGAATTTGATTATTGTAGTAAGTACAATATCCGGTTGTTTTGTTCATACAAGCTAATCCTTTCAGATATGAACCCAACCAGATGTTTCCGGCGTCTTCTTCAATCATAGAGAGTACGGTATTCGGAACAGAATTGGGATGACCGGATGGCGAAAAATGTCGAGCATTCCCTTTGTTATCCATTTTGTAAATTCCGTCATTATCCGTTCCTATCCATAGGGTACCGTTTGTTTCTTTTATTAGCGACATCATGCAGCCCGAACCGATTACGTTTTTACTATGCGATTTAAATCCCCAATAGTTGAAATTGTTCGGACTTCCGGGAGTAAGAAAGATTCCTTTTTGGAATAGTCCCATCCAAATATTTCCGGATTTGTCTTGACAAATGGCATGAACTTTCATTCTTGAGAGGTCGAATGGGGTGGATGAAATTTGAATATCTTCCAAACATTGCTTTTTTTCGTTGAAGACTTTCATGCCTTGTCCGTCCGTACCTATCAGCAAACGGTTCTTGATTTTGTCGAATAACAAACTTTTTACAAATAGAACGTTTTTTCCTATGTATGGAACGTTTTCAAATGTTTGAGTCCGGGCGTTCAGTTTATAAAGTCCGTTTGTTAATGTTCCAATAAAAAGGTTCCCAGAGTTATCTTCACAAATGGCGGATATTTGATCGCTTCCGATGGCTTGAGGAGCTTTGAACAGAAAAACTTCGTCTGTTTGGGGATTATACATATTTAGTCCCTGATTTTCGGAAGCAATCCAGAAAATTCCTTTACTGTCTTGAAAAACACAAGTCAAATGTATGCTGCTTAACCGGGAGGATAGGGTGGCATCTGTATGACACGTTTTGTCATTGGGTTTTATCCGGATTACTCCTTGTCCGGAAGTCGTTATCCATATTTCATGATTAGCGCTTTCTATGATAGAGGTAATGTGTGGAGTAATTTGAAGCGTATCGTTATATAATTTGATCTCTGTGAAATTGTCTGTTGTCCGGTTGAAAAGATGCAACCCGTTGATACAACCGATCCAAAAACGTCCAAGGCTATCTTCAAAAAGGCTTCGCACATAATTATTTTTGATAGAAGTCGAATCGTTCGGAAAGTTTTTATATACGGTAAATCTTACTCCGTCGTATTTGTTCAGTCCATCTTCAGTGGCAATCCAAATATAGTTTCGCCGGTCTTGATAGATGCAATTAATTAAGCTACTTGAAAGTTCGCGGTCGGTAGAATAAAAGGTGCCGATTTGTCCGTGTAAAGAAAAATTAAATAAAAAAAACAGGATAGAAAAGAGGATTCTTTGCATAAAATTTCGATTTGATTGCAAAAAGACACTATTAGTTCCATTGTTCTTAAGGAAACAAAAGTAAGAAAAACTACTTGTAATTTGCCAATGATGTCATATATTTGCCGTAAGTTTTAAGAAGGATAAAAGAAAATGTTATGAAAAAAAGACAAGGTATAATTGTGATACGATTCGTTTCTATGGTGGTAATAACTGTTCTTTTCGTTTCGTGCAATGCTGGAAAAAAAGACAAGGTATTATTGGAGTTTAATGCTATCCGGTTAACCGAAACGGAACATCTTTTTGGAGATACTGCGAATCCGGCTTGCAGGTTGACGATAGATTACACCTATCTTGTCGAGTCTTCCCAAAAGGAACTTTCGGATACGTTGAATAATTATTTCATTACCGCCTGTTTTGGTAGTGAATATACGAAGGAGAAAAGTATCGAAGACGTCCTCAATGGCTATGCAAAAACTTATGCGGAAAATTACCGTGAGGATGCGGAATCTGTTTTTCTTCAAGATAATGAAGATCAAGAAATAGAAGAGATAGCAAGGGAATGGTATTCTTATACCGAAAGTATAGTAAGTAAAGTTCAGTTTTACGAAAGCAATCTATTGGTGTATCGTATAGATAAGGATGACTACAACGGAGGGGCGCACGGCATTCATTTGACTTATTTTTTGAATATAGATCTTACTAAAAGGTTTCCGCTGGGTTTGAATGATATATTTAAAGGTGATACCTACAAGGAATTACTCACGGATTTGTTATGGAATCAATTAATGGCGGATAATCAGGTAACTACGCGTGAGGAATTGGAAGAGATGGGATACGGCACAACGGGCGATTTGGTTCCTTCGGAGAATTTTTATTTAGATAAAGAGGGTATTACTTTCTATTACAATGTCTATGAGTTTGCTCCCTACGTTATGGGACCTGTGGAAATACGCTTGCCTTATGAATTGATAGATCGGATAACAGTGCCTATATCTAACCTTATTAATTAATTTTCTTAAGATTGTTGATGGAAATCTTATTGAACTATTTCCCGCATTTGTCAGAAAAACAATATATTCAATTTACTGCTTTATATGACCTTTATGTAGATTGGAATGCCAAAATTAATGTCATATCGAGGAAAGATATTCAAAATCTTTGTGTGCATCACGTTTTACATTCGTTAGGTATTGCCAAGTTTATTTGTTTCCGGAAGGGAACAACTGTTATGGATATAGGTACGGGAGGGGGATTTCCGGGTATTCCACTGGCTATTCTTTTTCCTGAAGTGTCGTTCCATTTGATAGACCGTGTAGGGAAAAAAATACGGGTAGCTGCAGAAGTAGCTGCAAGTATTGGACTTACTAATGTAACTTTTCGACAGGTGCGTGCGGAAGAAGAAAAGCAACAGTTTGATTTTGTGGTGAGCCGTGCGGTTATGCCATTGGGTGATTTGATTAAAATTACAAAAAAAAATATTTCACTTAATTATAAAAACGCATTACCCAATGGATTAATTTGTCTCAAAGGTGGGGAATTGGAACAGGAATCCCTGTTTTTTAAACGTATAATAACAACCTATTCTTTAAGTAATGAATTTAAGGAAGAATATTTTAAAACGAAAAAAGTGATACATGTGTTTGTCTGAATTCAATCATAAAAAAGTTATTTATATGAAAATTAAAAAATTCGAATTCAATATGTTTCCCGTCAATTGCTATGTATTATGGGACGACGATACGAAAGAGGCGGCGGTTATTGATGCCGGTTGTTTTTATGAGGAAGAAAAACAGACACTGAAAGAATATATTATTTCTAATGGGTTGACTTTAAAACATTTGTTGAATACTCACCTGCATTTGGATCATATATTTGGAAATCCTTTTGTTGTGCAAGAATTCGGCATACAACCGGAAGCCTGTCAAGCTGACGAGTTTTGGTTGGAGGAAGCGCCTAAACAATCGCGTATGTTTGGCTTTGAATTACGTGAAATACCTGTTCCGACAGGGAAGTATTTGAAAGACGGCGATATGGTTTCATTTGGAAATACAACACTTGAAGTTATTCATGTGCCGGGACATTCGCCGGGAAGTTTGGTTTATTATTGCAAAGCGGATAATTGTGTTTTTACGGGAGATGTGTTGTTTCAAGGAAGTATTGGGCGAGCAGATCTTGCCAAAGGGAATTTTGATGTATTGATAGAGGGAATCCGTACGCGTTTATTTACACTTCCTTCCAATGCGGACGTTTATCCGGGACATGGCGCACGAACGACGATAGGGAAAGAATTGACAGAAAATCCTTTTTTCAGGTGAGATTTCTATAATTAAAAGTTTTAAATCGTAATTTTTTCCTCGCATTTTATTTGTTTATTTGCGGCATGTTAGGTGATTTGTGTTCAAATGTTTCGTACTTGTACAATTATTGATAGATGGAAGCAACGAATAGGCTTGTTATAGAAACATGTCCGTTATGTAACGGTAAGCAATTAAGGCAAGTTACCCAATGTAAGAGTTCTTATGTTCCGGAGGAGCGGTTTGATTTGTATATGTGCGAAGATTGTTCTTTTCTTTTTACGCAGGGCGCATTTTGCGAAACGGAAAGGAATAGATATTGTGAAATGTCCCGGACTATTTCTTATTCAAACAGTCGAAAGCGAGTTGTAAATATGCTCTATGGATTAGTGCGTAGTTACATGCTGAACAAAAAGGCAAAGTTGGTGATGAAGGAAGCACATCGAATGAGAGGACGAATTTTGGACATGGGCGCCGGTACGGGACATTTTGCTGATATAATGAAGTATTACGGATGGACGGTTAGCGCTATAGAGAAAAGTGACGAAGCGCGAGCTTTTGCCAAAGACTATTTTGAATTGGATATAAAAGACGAGAAAGCGCTGTATGCTTTTAACTCCGATTCTTTCGATGTGATAACCTTGTGGCATGTGATGGAACACTCGGATCGTTTGGACGAAATGTGGGGATGGTTGTATAAATTGTTGACTGACAAAGGAATACTTGTTGTGGCTGTTCCCAACTCTCAGTCTTATGATGCCAGAAAATATAAAAAACAATGGGCGGCTTATCACGTTCCGTGTCATTTGTGGCATTTCACTCCGGTTACTATCGAAAGGTGGGGATACAAGCATGGTTTTATATTGGCAGACCGGTACGCGATGCCGTTTGATGCTTTCTATATTTCCATATTGAGCGAAAAATACCGGGGAAGTTTTTTGCCTTTTATCAGGGGGGTATTTACAGGTATGATGGCGTGGTTTAGCACTCAATCTCATAAAGACAGGAGTAGTTCGATGATTTATGTTTTTAGAAAAAAATAAAATGAAGAATAAAAGAAGAAATAAGATATCCTATTTCGACATGCAATTCGTTACCTCAAGTATGAGTATTACACTTGTGTTATTATTATTGGGCATGACAGTCTTTTTAGTGTTGAGTGCTACTAATTTGACTGTTTATGTGCGTGAAAACATATCTTTTTCCGTTCTTATTAATGATGACATGAAGGAAGTTGATATTCTAAAACTTCAAAAAAAAATGGAGAAGCAACCTTTTGTCAAATCTACTGTTTATATCTCCAAACAGCAAGCTCTTAAAGAACAAAGCGAAGCCATGGGAACGAATCCGAAAGATTTTTTAGGTTATAATCCTTTTCAGGCGTCTATCGAAATAAAATTGTATTCTGATTATGCCAATTTAGACAGCATCGCTAAAATAGAAAAACAAATCAGAAAAGGGAGTAATATTCAAGATGTACTCTACCACGAAGAATTGATTGATGCGGTAAACAATAATATTCGCACTATTAGTTTAATGCTTTTGGGATTGGCTTTTATTCTCACATTGATATCTTTTGCCTTGATTAATAATACGGTGCGTTTGTCTATTTATTCCAAACGTTTTCTTATTCACACCATGACTTTGGTGGGGGCGGATTGGGGGTTTATTCGCAGACCTTTTATAGCGAAGTGTGTCTGGAGTGGTATTTGTGCCGGATCGATATCGGGGATTCTTTTGGTGGGTGGCGCTTATGCCGCGGTTTATTACGAACCGGATTTAATTGAGGTTATTACTCCGCAGGTGATGTTGGAGGTAGTCGGAGTAGTATTGCTGCTGGGTATTTTAATTCCTTGGGGATGTGGTTATTTCTCTGTGAACAAGTATTTGCGAATGAAATCTGTTGATTTGTACATGGTATAGAATTTATTTTTAATTGGCTTTATGAATAAACAAAAATTTACTTTTGATAAAACAAACTTCATATTGTTGGCAATAGGAATGGTTATTATTATTTCAGGTTTTATCCTGATGACAGGGGTCTCCTCCACAGAGACGGCTTTTGAACCTGATATATTCAGTACACGGCGGATAAGGGTTGCGCCGGCTGTTTGTTTTTTTGGCTTTATCTTTATGATATATGCCGTTTTACGGAAACCGAAAACAGAGGAATAAGATGGAAGATTTGACCATACTACAAACTATTATTATAGCCATAGTCGAGGGGTTAACGGAATTTTTGCCCGTATCTTCTACGGGACACATGATTATTGTCCAAAATATGTTAGGAGTAGAAAGTACCGGATTTATCAAAGCATTCACCGTAATCATTCAGTTTGGCGCTATTCTTTCGGTTGTGTGTCTTTACCGGAAGCGTTTTTTTAGACTGAACAAATGCCATGTTTTCGATTCCAAAGCAGTAACAGGAAAAAGCGGATTGACAAAATGGAAGATATACGGGAAACGGCTTTTGTATAAGTTCGACTTTTATTGGAAATTATTGATAGCTTTTCTGCCTGCTGTGTTCTTCGGATTATTCTTTGGCGATAAGATAGACGAAATGCTGGAAAGTGTAACGGTAGTAGCCATTATGTTGGCGCTTGGCGGAATCTTCATGTTGTTTTGCGATAAGATATTTCCCCCAACAGGAAAAGGAGTGAAATTAACGGAAAAGAAAGCCTTTCATATCGGCTTGTTTCAATGTATTGCCATGATACCGGGTGTTTCGCGTTCCATGGCTACCATAGTAGGTGGTATGGCACAAAAAATGACGCGTAAAGACGCTGCGGAATTTTCCTTTTTCCTGGCAGTTCCTACCATGTTTGCCGCTACGGGATATAAGGTAGTAAAACTCTTTCTTGACGGGGAAACGAGAGCATTGACAAATAATATACCGGCATTGGTGATTGGTAATATAACGGCTTTTATAGTGGCGTTATTGGCTATTAGATTCTTTATTGGTTATGTAACAAAATATGGTTTTAAAACGTTCGGTTATTATCGTATTATAGTTGGAGGAATCATTTTGGCAATGTTCGCTGCCGGATACAATTTAAAGATTGTCTGATGAACGTTGAGGAAGGAGAGATTCTTTATTTTAACAAGCCGTTAGGGTGGACTTCGTTCAGTTTAGTGGCGCGAGTGCGATATGCTTTGTGTCGAAAACTAAAAATAAAGAAACTGAAAGTGGGGCATGCAGGCACGTTAGACCCTTTGGCTACGGGAGTCATGATAATTTGTACAGGCAGAGCGACTAAAAAAATAGAAGAATTTCAACACCAAGAGAAAGAATATATGGCTACCGTTAGGTTGGGGGCAACTACTCCTTCATACGATTTGGAAAAGGAAATAGATGCCTGGTATCCAACGGAGCATCTTTCGCAAAAAAAAGTGGAAGAGATATTAAAAACGTTTGTCGGAGAAATAGAACAAATACCTCCTGTTTTTTCTGCTTGCAGAGTGAACGGAGCACATGCCTACGAATTGGCTCGTAAAGGGAAAGTAGTGGAATTAAAGCCCAAGTTGTTGGTTATTGATGAGATAGAACTTTTGGAATGTAATTTACCTGAAATAAAAATCCGGGTAGTATGTAGTAAAGGGACTTATATGCGCGCTTTGGCACGTGATATCGGGGAGGCGTTGAATAGCGGAGCACATTTGAGAGAGTTGGTTCGTATTCGTGTAGGAAAAATATCTTTGGAACAGTGTTTGGACGTTGAGGAGTTTACTGAGTGGTTGAAAGATGAAATGTAATATACAAGATTGAATCCATATAAATTACAATAACTATGAAATTGTCAAAATTCAAATTCAAATTGCCGGAAGAAAGGATAGCTTTGTATCCTACGAAATATAGAGATGAAGCGCGCTTGATGGTACTTCATAAAGATACGGGAAAGATAGAGCATCGAATATTCAGAGATATATTGGATTATTTTGAAGACAAGGATTTATTCATATTCAACGATACCAAAGTGTTTCCGGCACGTTTGTACGGAAACAAGGAAAAAACGGGAGCTCGTATTGAAGTTTTCTTGTTACGTGAATTGAGTGAAGATTCGCGTTTGTGGGATGTATTGGTTGATCCTGCCCGTAAAATAAGGATAGGAAACAAGCTTTACTTTGGAGAGAATGATTCCATGGTTGCCGAAGTGATAGACAATACCACTTCACGAGGGCGCACTCTACGTTTTCTTTATGACGGGTCGCACGACGAGTTTAAAAAAACATTATATGCACTGGGTGAGATACCTTTGCCCCGGAGTATTATCAATCGTGCGGTGAAGCCGGAGGATGCCGAATGGTTTCAATCTATTTTTGCTAAAAACGAAGGGGCTGTTACTGCTCCTACGGCTAATTTGCATTTTAGTCGCGAATTGTTGAAACGGTTGGAAATAAAAGGCATCAGTTTTACTTATATAACGTTGCATGCGGGATTGGGTAATTTCCGTGAAATTGATGTGGAAGATTTAACTAAACATAAGATGGATTCCGAACAAATGTTCGTTTCGGCAGAAACTGTAAATATTGTCAATTCGACTCAAGACAGCCATAGGAATATTTGCGCTGTAGGTACCACTGTGATGCGCGCTATTGAAAGTACGGTAAGTACGGACGGGCATTTAAAGCCTTTTGAAGGATGGACTAACAAATTCATTTTTCCTCCTTATGATTTTACGGTGGCAGATAGTTTGATTGCAAATTTTCATATGCCATTTTCTACTTTATTGATGGTAACGGCAGCTTTTGGAGGTTACGAACAGGTAATGAATGCGTATGAAATAGCTATAAAAGAAGAATACCGTTTTGGTACCTACGGAGATGCTATGTTGATATTGTCTAAATAATTCAACTAATTATGGCGCGAGTTTATCTGGGACTTGGCAGTAATTTAGGTAATAAAGAACAAAATTTGCATAACGCCATACAAAAAATAGAAAAGCGGATAGGGAAGATCGTTTCTCTATCCGCTTTTTATGTCACTACTCCTTTGGGATTCATTTCCGGGAATGATTTCCTTAATGCTGTTCTTTGTTCGGAATCTTTGCTTTTTCCTTTGGAAATATTAAAAGAAACCCAACTAATAGAATGTGAAATGGGGAGAGTCAATAAATCTGTCGATGGAATTTATCAAGATCGTTTGATAGATATTGATTTGTTACTATATGATCGTTTAATAATGAAAACAGAAAAATTAACTTTACCGCATCCGTTAATGAGTAAACGTCTTTTTGTAATGAAACCTATGGGCGAAATTGCTCCGGAAATAATACACCCTGTGTTAGGTAAAAAGATGAAAGAGATTTTGTATTCTATTGAAAAAACGTTATAGCTTATTTCAGTTGGTTCTTAAAAATAGCTAATTTTTAATCTTTCCTTTCTTTTTTTGTTAATATTATACAACAGAAAAAACAATTTTCGAAATAAAACACGTCATTTGAAAATTCTGAAAATTTGAGGAAAGTAGGAGGTTCGTGTTTTTTGTTACAGTGCTTTATTTTCTGTTGACGTAAAAATTTTTTAAGAAGAAAAATTAAATTTATGAAACTTACTTATTTTAAAAAAATAGGGATATTAGCCGGAATATCGGTTATGTTCGGTGTGAATTCTTTTTCTCAAGATTTGATTGCTAAACAGGCGCCTGTCGATAAAATACTTAAAAAAGTAGATTCTTTGGCTTTATTGAATTTGATGAAAGTGGAGTCGGTTACAGATTCCTACGCTTCCGATTTGTATGCGGAATGGGACAATGAACATGTGCATTCGCCCGGAAATAAATTAAGCATTCCGGATAGTCATTCTATTGATTTAACGGATTTTTGTATGCCTACTAAAAATTCTACTCATGTTACTTCGCCTTTTGGACCTCGCAGAAAGAGAATGCACAATGGAATAGACCTTAAAGTTTATGTAGGAGATACCATTGTTGCTGTCTTTGATGGAAAAGTGCGTATTGTTGATACGGAACGGAGGGGATACGGGAACTATGTGGTGATTCGTCATAAGAATGGGCTTGAAACGATTTACGGTCATTTATCCAAACACCTGGTTCAAGAAAATCAGGAAGTAAAAGCAGGAGAGGTTATTGGCTTGGGGGGTAATACGGGGCGTTCTACGGGTTCTCATCTTCATTTTGAAACAAGATTTTTGGGTATTGCTATTAATCCTGTAAATTTATTCAATTTCCAAAAGGAGGATATTGTAGCGGATACTTATGTCTTTACCAAATATAAATCTTCTGATAAAAATACCCTTTCGAGAACTAAGGTAAAAACGAATGATGGTAACAACGACAACGACAGAGTGATTCGTTATTATAAAGTAAAACAAGGGGATACTTTGTCGCATATTGCGCTTGCAAGCGGTATTCCACTCTCTCAGTTGTGTAAAATGAATAGAATTACTTTAAAAACGATCATTAGACCCGGACAGGTATTGCGTTGTTCATAAGAATTGGTTGTGGGTCAGAATAGGGCAATATGGAATTATCTTTTTCTTTGTCTATCAACGTAAAAGGTCGTTTGCTTGATTTTTCCGTTCCACAGGTAATGGGTATACTGAATCTGACTCCCGATTCATTCTATGCGGGAAGTCGTGTGCGGACAGACGTCGAAATAGCCGGTCGTGTGGAACAGATTCTAAAAGAAGGTGCATCAATCATAGATATTGGAGCCTATTCTTCTCGTCCCAATGCAGAACATATCACTGCTGAAGAAGAAATGAAACGGTTGCGCCGGGGATTGGAAATTGTGAATCGAAATTACCCCGAAGCTATCGTATCGGTGGATACTTTTCGTGCCGAAGTAGCAGAAATATGTGTGCAAGACTATGGGGTAGCTATTATTAACGATATTTCCGGCGGTGAAATGGACGATCGTATGTTTAAGACTGTAGCCCGTTTAAATATACCTTATATTGTAACACATATACAAGGCACTCCGCAAAACATGCAGCAAAAACCGCACTACAACAATCTTATTAAAGAAGTTTTTATGTTTTTTGCCAAGAAACTGCAACAATTGCGCGACCTTGGTGTAAAAGATATTATACTTGATCCTGGATTTGGTTTTGGGAAAACAATGGAACATAATTATGAATTATTGTTTCATTTGGAAGATTTCAAAATGTTTGAACTTCCCATATTGGTTGGGTTCTCTCGTAAGTCAATGATTACTAACTTATTGAATATCAGTCCGCAGGAAGCCTTACAGGGAACTGCCGTACTCAATACTATCTCCTTGTTGAAAGGCGCCCATATCATTCGTGTACATGATGTGAAAGAGGCTGTTGAGGCGGTGAAGATAATTGGTAAGTTGATGAATAGCAAGTAGATAACTATTTTTAAATATAAAATAAATAAGATTTTGTTTCCGGATTTTAGTTTCAAAGATTTGTTGGATATTTTGCTGGTAACTTTTCTTGTGTTCTATACGTATAGATTGATGAAAAGTTCCGGTTCGATGAATGTTTTTATCGGGATTATGATCATTCTCTTGATATGGGTAATTGTTTCCTTTCTTGAAATGCGTTTGTTAGGAGTTATTTTCGACAAATTAATAGGGGTTGGAGGATTAGTTCTTGTTATCTTGTTTCAGGATGATATTCGACGTTTTCTTTTTACGTTGGGACATAGACGAACTAATGCAATTATACGTTTTTTTACCGGCAATAAAAAAGAAAAAGCGGAGTACAAATATATTTTACCCATTGTGATGGCATGTATGAATATGGGGAAGCAAAAAATGGGGGCTTTAATAGTGGTGGAACGTAGTGTACCTCTGGATGAGGTTGTGCATACCGGTGAAATTACAGATGCCGCTGTCAGTCAACGTTTGATTGAAAGTATCTTTTACAAGAATAGTCCTTTACATGACGGAGCTATGATTATTAGTAAACAAAGAATCAAAGCAGCCGGATGTATCCTTCCCGTATCACAAGACCTTACCATACCTAAAGAATTGGGGCTTAGACACCGAGCCGCTATGGGCATTACTCAAAAGACCGATGCGCATGCTATAATTGTTTCAGAAGAAACGGGGCATATTTCAGTGGCATACCAAGGGCAATTTTATCTGCAACTAAATGCAGAGCAATTAAAGAACATGTTGATAAAAGAGGACAAAATAAAGTAATAAAAACGGGTGGTGATTCAAAAAGTATGCTGCTGTAAGATTTTGGCAATCAGGTTAACCGTGATTATTTTTGTATATGAACCTCACAATAACCTTACAAAGCTCTTACGACAAACCGGAAGTAGACGAGTTAGGAACTTATGTGGGCAACAAAAAGAATAAAGTTTGGCTGATTTATGCTTATCTCCGTATTTAAGCAGGATAACCACATAATTGGAAAGGCGGACACGAAAGGTATTGAGGGCAATCATTGCCGATTGTGACATCGAATACGGCGGGCTTTCGGAAAAACATGCCGTTTCTCAAAAAGATTGTTCAATCATTTAAAAGCATTTGATTTGGCATTTTTTATATCAATTTTGGCTTTGTATAAAACAGCATACTTTGTGAAACACCACCGTTTATTTTTATTTCGCCGGTAACACTTTCCAAACGGATTTTCAGTTGGAGTTTCACCAAACGGTTGAAACGTTCAAGCCAATAATATGTGTTATTGATTATATCCATCTTCGAAATGTATAGTATCGTTCTTTCACTGTTTTACCCTGTAATTTACCCTGTAATTTACCCTGTAATTTCCATGCGCTTTAAATAATAACCCATTCACCATCTTTATCAGAGCCTTTTCTTTCAATTATGTTTGATTTCACAAGACGCGCCATAATCTTTCTTATGCTACTTTCAGACAATGATAGTTCAGCCATTAGCCCCTGAGCTGTAATTTTGGGGTTCTCTTGAATTAATTCCAGTATTTTGCCTGCATGTCTAATATGAGTGGAAATAGAGATTTTCTCTGTATCGTGTGTAGTGTAGGCACCTTCTTTCTCATACCGGATAGTCAATTTGAAAATATCCCCTTCCTCCATAATTGGCAATGCGTTTTTGTCTTTCATATATAACGGGCAATAATGGAACATCTTTCTTACGCCCGACCCTAATTCTTCTACCCAACCTAACTGTCTGAAGAAGTCGGCTATCGCCGGATTTTTGGAATGTGGTTTCAGGTTTTCAGGCGTAATGAGACCTATCATATAGGGAATATTCCAATTTTCACTCACAACAATGTCTTTATAGATAGTCAATGTGGCACGATAAGGAGAGGAATACTCCCTATGTGCCAACATGTTGGCAATCATTTCGCGGAAAATTATATCCCTGATGCTTATCCGTACGGTTCCTTCCAAAAAAAACCTGTCTGGTGTGTGTTTCTGAACAAAGGCTGTTAAACGGTCATACGCTCTTATCAGGTTGCAATCAACAATCTCACGGTCATCATACCTTTCTACATCTTCTTTCCGGCATAACGCATCTATCCGGTAATGAGGGAAAACCGAAGCTATCGTATTCGCTTTTCCAAATAGCAGAGCAGCAGCCAAAGTATATCCCTCTTTTCCGGTTCGCTCATCTCGCAGATACATTCTTGCCGAACGTAATATGTCTTCGTTGCTCATGTCGCTCCAAGGGTGTTCACCACGACTTCTTAGGGAAACAATCTTCCTTACTTTGTCAAAAAGTTCCACCTCAAAATCTTCCATCCGCATGAAGGGGTATATCTTGTTTTCCGTGTACCCGTCCTGCTTGCGAATATATAAGCCGGTAATCATCCTTCGTGTCGTCAATTTGTAGTCTCCTTCTTCATTCCGATCATAATAAACTCCCAAGTATGTATGAGGTTCAGGGCTTTCCGGCACATAGATATTGATTATTTTTTTCTCGTCTATTTCTACAATCTCTGTTTCAAGGCGAGCCGTCGGCATAATGATTTGTGGGTTGTTCATATTATCAGCCAACCTTTGCAATTGCTTTTGAATAGTATCTTCTTTAATTCCTTCTATGCTGCCATCATCGGCAATTCCGAGTAAGATATGACCGCCTTTGCGGTTCATAAATGCGCAAATACTCTCAAATACACTGCGGGGCAGTTCTTCACGAGATTTCTTAAACTCAATCATCAGCCCTTCTCCCTGCGCAATGAGCATCTTTATCTTTTCTATTTCCGGCATTTCTTTTTATTTTGGCATGTAAAGATATGGATATTCGGTATTGCTAATTAAATATACATATCGTTCCATTAATTTATTCGGGAAGTATTACCCTGTCTCCCAATCGTTTAGCCATAAGTATCTGTATTTCTTGCAATTCTTTGTACCGTTGCATGAGCGCATTGCATTTTTGCGGGTTGTTGACCGTTTCAGGTACTTGCAGAGCATTCCTGATATGTTTTAATTCTTCTTTTACAATCGCATACTTAAAATTGTCCGTAAGCATCGGTACTAATTCATGCAAACGTTCTTCATCTGTAAGGGGATGTTGCGCTTTGAAGTGATATTTGCTAAGCTGGTATCTGTCATTTACCAAATCGGTTGCTAATCTGCTTATGTCGGGGTCGGAATGAGTAATGAAATAACGTTCCGCTGTGAATCCGGAAGTATGGATTTGTCCGGCGGCTTCGGCAAGGATACGCCGGTGGAGAGGGTTATGAAAACTTAAATCATCTTGTTGCAATTCATTGACGATGTAGGTTATTACGCTTATTGGAGTCTTTTCTCCCTCTTCGTTTTCCATGTAGCACATTATTTTTTCACCATGACGGACAAGGATTTGAATGATAAGCTGTTCATAACGATAAAATTCTTCTCCTTCTTGCAGAAGAGGGGAGTCTTCATGGTCTACCGGTTTTTCCGGTGCCGAAGGGGTATTTTCTTTTGACGTACCCGATTGCGCAACCGGTTTTTTAAACTGCTTGGCTATTTCGAGAATTAACAATTTTTCTTCCACATGCAATAGCTGACTACATTCCTTTACATATACCGAACGTACAATAGAATCCGGAATAACGGATAAGCTCCGTACCATATCACTGATGAGTTCGGCGCGTTTTATCGGGTCTTTTTCAGCTTCGTCCAAAAGTAGTTTAGTCTTGAAACGGATAAAATCCACTTCATTTTCGGAAATATATGCCCGGAAATCGGCAGCATGGTGTTTACGAGCGAAAGAATCCGGATCGTCCCCGTGAGGCAGCAACACAACTTTGACATTCATTCCTTCTTCCAAAAGCATGTCTATACCTCGTATGGAAGCTTTGATACCCGCGGGGTCTCCGTCATAAAGCACCGTAATGTGGTTGGTGAACCGGTGAATAAGTTTGATTTGTCCCGTTGTCAGGGAAGTACCCGATGAGGCGACTACATTCTCCACTCCGGCTTGGTGCATGGCTATGACGTCCGTATATCCCTCTACCAGAAAACAACGATCTTGTTTTACAATAGTTTGCTTGGCAAAGAAAATACCGTATAGTTCATTGCTTTTGTGATAGATGCCGGATTCGGGAGAATTAACGTATTTAGCCTGTTTTTTGTTATCGGCATTTATAATCCGTCCCCCGAAGGCAACTACTTTTCCGGAAAGAGTATGAATGGGGAATACAACCCGTCCCCAAAAACGGTCATACAATTTTCCTTCCTCCGTCCGGTAACAAAGTCCCGTCGATAGCAAAAACTCTTCTTTATACCCTTTGGCTGTGGCTTCATTGGCAAAAGCATCCCTTTCGTCGGTACAAAAACCCAATTGGAATTTCTCTATGATATCGTCACGGATTCCCCGTTGCCGGAAATATGCCAATCCGATAGTGCTACCTTCCCTGTGTTTTTTTAAGACGGTACGAAAATACTCGCACGCAAAATGATTCACAATAAACATACTTTCGCGTGTCGTTTGCGCTTGTTTTTCTTCTGTGCTTAATTCCCGTTCCTTGATTTCTATGTGATATTTTTTGGCAAGGTATTTTAAAGCTTCATAATAGGAGAGCTGCTCGTGCTCCATGATGAAATGCACCGCATTCCCCCCTTTTCCACAACTGAAGCATTTGCATAGCCCTTTGGCGGGAGATACGCTGAAAGAGGGAGTTTTTTCATTGTGGAAAGGGCATAGCCCAATATAATTTACCCCTCTTTTTCGTAAGGTGACAAATTCTGAAACGACTTCTACTATCTGTGCTGCATCTACAATCCTGTTTATGGTAGCTTGGTCAATCATTCGCCGGCAAGGTTTCCGTAATGCGTAGGTAGCAATTTTCTGTCTCCTCCGGTGTTGTCAATACGTGCAACGTTTACCCAAAATTTATTTTTTTTCACCGGATTCGTTGGGTAAGCTGCCTTTTTCCGTGAATAAGGATGCGTCCACTCGCCCACAATTTCATATTCAGGATGAGGAGCATTCACAAGTACATTATCCATTTTGTCAGCTTTTCCATCATTCACTTCTCGAATTTCTTCCCAAATATGCAACATGGCGTCAACGAAGTTATCCAATTCCGTCAGGCTTTCGCTTTCGGTAGGTTCAATCATCAGTGTGCCGTGTACGGGGAATGACAAGGTTGGTGCGTGATACCCGTAATCCATAAGCCGTTTAGCAATATCATTTTCGGTAATTCCGGTTTCTTCGGTTATATGGCGACATTCCAAAATCATTTCATGTCCCACAAATCCGTTTTCTCCGCTATAAACAGTACCGTACGTATCTTTCAAACAAGCAGCCAAATAGTTGGCATTAAGAATAGCTGCTTGGGTTGCTTGCATCAATCCTTCCGCCCCCATCATGCGGATATATCCGTAAGTAATAGGTAAAATTCCTGCACTACCGAAAGGAGCTGCTGCTACTTCGTTTCGAGCATTCCCGAAAAGGCTGTGTCCGGGTAAAAAATGTATCAGATGTTCAGCCACACAGATGGGACCTACTCCCGGTCCGCCGCCTCCGTGAGGAGATGCAAAAGTCTTATGCAGATTCAAATGACAAATATCAGCTCCAATAAGTTTCGGGTTGGTGAGTCCTACTTGTGCATTCATGTTGGCTCCGTCCATATAAACCTGTGCGCCGCAATCGTGAATGATGCGACAAATTTTAACAATTCCCGATTCAAAAACACCGTGAGTGGAGGGATAAGTAATCATCAAAGCTGCCAATTCGTTGCGGTTGCTTTCAGCTTTCTCTTTCAAATCCTTCATATCCACATTCCCTCGTGAATCGCAGGCACAGGTGATAACCACAAAACCTGCCTGTACGGCAGACGCCGGATTGGTGCCATGTGCGGATGCAGGAATTAAAACTTTGTTACGTTTCCCTTCTCCAATGCTTTCCAGATAATTGCGTATTACTCGCAATCCTGCGTATTCTCCCGCTGCTCCCGAATTAGGTTGCAGACTGATACCCGCAAATCCGGTAATCGTTTTGATCATATCACTTAACCGTGTAATCAACTCTCTGTAACCTTCCGTCTGTTCTTCGGGCGCAAAAGGGTGTATATTTGTAAATTCCGGTCGGCTCAGAAGAAGCAATTCGGATGCGGCGTTCAACTTCATCGTACAAGAACCCAACGCAATCATGGAGTGCGTCAAAGAAATATCTTTCCGTTCGAGTCGCTTCATGTAGCGCATCATTTCGGTTTCCGTATGGTATTTTTGAAAAACCTCATGTGTCAGGAAAGCACTTTCCCGCTTCAAGTCTTTGTTAAGGGTATCGTCCGGTTGAATCAAATCGTTCACTTTCGAATAATCCATTCCTGCCGCGATAGCAAAAATAGAAAGCAATGTCGTTGCATTAACCGAATCAGTCGTTTCGTCAATAGAAAATCCTACATCGCCATTATCAAAATAGCGTAAATTAACTTCTTTGCTTGATGCGATAGTCCGTATCTGCTGTGCAGAAACATGCGGCGGAAGCATAAAATGTAACGTATCGAAATATTGATTATTGACTTGTTTGTATTTTAAAGCGGTAATTGCTTTTTCGAGACTTGCGGTAATGTTATGGATGCGTTTGGCAATAGCAACAAGTCCTTCCGCACCGTGATATACGGTGTAAAACCCTGCCATGCTTGCCAGCAAAGCTTGTGAAGTACAAATGTTGGAGGTGGCTTTTTCACGTTTAATGTGTTGTTCTCGCGTTTGTAGAGCCATCCGGTAACAAACTTTTCCATATTTGTCTTTTGACAATCCGATGATACGCCCCGGCATGTTCCGTTTAAATTCGTCGCGCGTGGCAAAATACGCCGCCGAAGGACCTCCATAAAACAGAGGAGTTCCCAAACGTTGCGTACTTCCACATACAATATCCGCTTTCCATTCACCGGGGGGAACAAGCAATGCCAAGCTTAATATGTCGGCGACAACCGCCACTTTGCAACCTTCCTCGTGTGCTCTTTGAGTAAATGCAGCATAGTTTTCAATATTTCCGTTGGAGTTAGGATATTGCAAAAGGCAGGCAAACAAATCGGGAGAAAATTCGATGTCTTGATATTTTCCTATCCTTATTATAATACCTTGCGGAAGCGCACGCGTAGTTACCACTGCCAATGTTTGTGGAAAAATATTTTCGTCAATAAAAACCACATTGGCTCCTGCTTTTTGTTGCTCCCGCGAGCGCAAGGCGTACATCATTGTAACGGCTTCTGCTGCGGCAGTAGCCTCGTCCAGCAAAGAGCAGTTGGCGATGGGCATGGCGGTAAGGTCGCACACTGCTGTTTGGAAATTCATCAGTGCTTCCAATCGTCCTTGTGATACTTCTGCCTGATAGGGTGTGTATGAAGTGTACCATACGGGATTCTCAAACACATTCCGCTGTATTACTGCCGGAGTAACGGTATTATACCATCCGCTCCCGATATAGGAGGTAAACAGTTTGTTTTTACGTGCCAACTCGTCAATATGTTTGGTATATTCGTATTCGGAAAGTGTTTCGGGCAATGCCAACAGCTCTTTCAGCAAGATATCGGAAGGTATCGTTTTTTCAATCAATTTATCTACGGATGTTACGCCGATTTTCTTCAGCATGATTTCCATATCCTTTTCATTGATACCAATGTGTCTATGTGCAAAAATATCCATGTTTCAATTATTATTATACATACGCTTGAGCATTCTTTTTTCTAATCAGATATTCGGCGATTTGTACGGCATTCAATGCCGCCCCTTTTCTGATTTGGTCGCTTACGCACCAAAATGCAAGTCCGTTTTCATTCGTCAAATCTTTGCGGATGCGTCCTACATAAACAGGGTCTTTTCCTGCCGAAAACAGGGGCATCGGATATATTTTTTCCGCCGGACTATCTTGCAAAACCACACCTTCCGCCATAGAAAAAGCGATACGAGCTTCTTCCACCGAAACAGGACGATCGGTTTCTACCCAAATACTTTCCGAATGCGCTCTCAACGAAGGCACACGTACGCACGTAGCGCTTACTTTTATGTCGGAATGCATAATCTTGCGCAATTCGTGATACATTTTCATTTCTTCTTTCGTGTAGTTGTTTTCGGTAAACACATCCACTTGCGGTATTAGATTGAAAGCCAATTGATAGGCAAATTTTTCTACTTTCACTTCTTCTCCCGTCAAAACCTGGCGATATTGTTCGTATAGCTCTTTCATGGCGGCTGCTCCGGCTCCGCTTGCCGCTTGGTATGTGGATACGTGCACCGATTTGATCGGTGCAATATCTTCAATCGCTTTCAAAGCTACCACCATTTGTATGGTAGTACAATTCGGGTTGGCTATCACACGTCGCGGACACTTTTTTGCATCGCTTATATTCACTTCCGGAACTACCAGAGGTACATCATCGTCCATACGGAATGCACTGGAATTATCAATCATTATCGCTCCGTATTTGGTAATATCTTTTTCAAACTCTTTCGATGTGGTTGCTCCTGCCGAAACAAAAGCAATACTCACACCCTTGAAATCATCATTGTGCTCCATGAGTTTGACTTCTATTTCTTTGTTTTGAAAGGTATATTTACTTCCGGCGCTCCGTTCGGAACCGAATAAAACCAATTCATCCAACGGAAAATTTCTTTCGTCAAGTACACACAAAAGTTCCTGTCCCACCGCACCGCTTGCACCGACAATAGCTATTTTCATTATCTATATTATTTAAGTTAAAATTAAAACCAAAGGCAAAATTAATATATTTCAAGGTATCGTTATAATATATTTGGTAAAAAATCGGCAAAGGTAATTAAGAGTTTGGGGAGAGGTAGCAATGTCATTGTATCAGTTGCAAGAATAAAATAGATAATTCCGTAAAATTTAAACTGTTACTAAGGCAATCTCTAAAAAAATCCCGTAATTGCAATGTATGTATGACAATTATATCTATTTTTGTAGAATCATCATACGAAATAACACAATAATACTATGAGCATAATTAATCAAATTGTAGCACGTGCAAAAGAAAACCCTCAGCGCATTGTTCTTCCGGAAGGAACGGAAGAGCGTACTTTGAAAGCTGCCGACCGGATTTTGGCAGACCAGGTAGCCAAACTTATCATTCTCGGTAATCCCGACGAAATAAAAGCCCTCTCCGACAAATGGGAATTACGTCATATTACCGAAGCTACCATTATCAATCCCCAAAATCATGCCAAGCAAGAAGAATATGCACAGCTTCTTTACAACCTCCGCAAAAGTAAAGGCATGACTCCGGAAGAAGCAAACAAATTAGTGTCTGATCCCTTATACTTGGGTTGTTTGATGATAAAAAACGGCGATGCCGACGGTCAGTTGGCAGGAGCGAAAAATACTACCGGCAATGTGCTTCGTCCGGCGTTGCAAATCATCAAAACCCAACCCAACATTACGTGCGTTTCGGGAGCAATGCTTCTTATCACCGACACAACATACGGCAAAGACGGCGTGGTGGTGATAGGTGATGTGGCTGTTATCCCGCTCCCTGACGCCGCTCAACTTGCTCAAATAGCTGTCTGTACGGCTCAAACAACCATAGCCGTAACAGGCGTCAAAGACCCCAAAGTAGCCATGCTCAGTTTCTCTACCAAAGGTTCTGCTAAACACGAGTTGGTGGACAAAGTGATAGAAGCTACCCGCTTAGCCAAAACAATCAATCCTGCTTTAAAGATTGACGGCGAATTGCAAGCTGACGCTTCGTTAGTTCCTTCTATTGCCGCAAGCAAAGCTCCGGATTCGGAGGTTGCCGGTCAAGCCGATGTACTTATTGTTCCGAATCTGGAAGTAGGAAATATCAGCTATAAGTTAGTAGAAAGGTTAGGCCATGCAGAAGCCATAGGACCGATTCTCCAAGGATTGGTTCATCCGGTAAACGACCTTTCGCGCGGGTGTTGTATAGAAGATATATATAAAATGGTAGCTATCACAGCCAATCAAGCTATCAGCCTTAAAAATATACATTAATATGAAAATATTGGTACTGAACTGCGGAAGTTCGTCAGTCAAATACAAACTGTTCGATATGGACAGGAAAGAAGTGCAAGCGCAAGGGGGCATCGAAAAAATCGGTCTAAAAGATTCATTTTTGAAATTCGTTACACCCAATAACGAAAAAACAATTCTTAAACGCAACATATCCGAACACACCGAAGGCATTGAATTTATCCTCAACACGCTGACAAGTAAGGAATACGGTTGCCTCCAATCATTGAACGAAATAACGGCAGTAGGTCATCGTGTGGTTCACGGTGGAGAAAAATTTAATACTTCTGTTCTTATTACTCAAGAAGTTATCGAGCAAATAGTTCAATGTTCGGAATTGGCGCCATTGCACAATCCTGCCAATTTGAAGGGTATTTACACCGTTTCCAAATTATTACCCAAGATACCTCAAATAGCTGTGTTCGACACCGCTTTTCATCAAACGATGCCTGACTATGCGTATATGTATGCTCTTCCTTATGAACTTTATACGAAATATGGAGTGCGTCGTTATGGTTTTCACGGAACAAGCCATAGGTATGTTTCTCAACGGGCGTGCGAATTTCTTCAAACCCCCCCTGCCGGAAAACGTATCATTATTTGTCACATTGGTAACGGTGGTTCTATTACAGCCGTGAAAGACGGTAAATCCATAGATACCTCTATGGGGTTTACCCCTGTTGAAGGGCTGATGATGGGGACTCGTTGCGGTGATGTTGACGCAGGAGCATTAATATACATTATGGATAAAAAGAATCTCGACATCGCTGGAATTTCCGATTTGCTGAACAAGCAAAGCGGTGTTCTCGGCGTTTCCGGTATATCATCCGACATGCGTGAATTGGAAAAAGGCGTAGCCGGAGGAAATAAACGCGCTATCTTGGCTGAAGCCATGTACAATTACCGCATTAAGAAATATGTAGGCGCTTATGCTACTGTGTTGGGTGGAGTGGATATTATCGTTTTCACCGGCGGAGTAGGAGAAAATCAAGGTTCATGCCGTTACGAAGTCTGCAAAGACCTCGAATTTATGGGTGTGAAAATAGACAAGGAAGTAAATGACAGTATAAAAGGAAAAGAGGCGGTTGTCAGTGTGCCGGACTCAAAAGTAAAAATTGTTGTAATTCCTACTGACGAAGAATATATGATCGCTTCGGATACAATGAATATTCTCAACAATTGACAGTATTTTTCTAACTATTTATTTGGCGAATAAATAAAAAGCCTCTAAATTTGCCTACACAACGATGCGGAAATAGCTCAGTTGGTAGAGCATAACCTTGCCAAGGTTAGGGTCGCGGGTTCGAGTCCCGTTTTCCGCTCTTTTTGAAATGTTGCTCGAATGGTGGAATGGTAGACACGAAGGACTTAAAATCCTTTGGCCATTGCGGCTGTGGGGGTTCAAGTCCCCCTTCGAGTACGAGCAAAAACGCAAAGCCTTTAATAATCAGGGTTTTGCGTTTTTCTTTTTACCTTTGTTTGCACAACATTTGCACAACTCAATAGATGTTTATGATAGTATAGGACAAAAAACGAACACCACAAAGGAAGGAAAACAAAAAAGGCTTCGCTTTCCCGTTGACTTCCACCTGAAACAGGCAGTGAGCGCATTAACGCATCACACGGGGGTCAAAACCTTGTATTGAATACTGGAGCAAAAACGCTCGCAATATTGGCATACTTACCTGCCTGTTTCAAAATGGAAGTCATTGCAAATATACAACTATTCCCTAACCCCACAAACCGTATCAACAAAAATCCACTAACTTTTTATAACGAAAATATCATGTTTCCTTTTGTTATTTATAACAAAATTGTTATATTTGCAGTGTTAAGTAAAAGCTCTTTGAAATTATGAAAGTATCTGAATTAAGGAGACGGTTGGAGAAAGCCGGTTGTTATGTAATTCGGAACGGAGGGAATCATGATTGGTATTTCAGTCCGATTACCAAACAGAGTTTTCCGGTAAGTCGCCACATGAGTGAAGAAGTTCCGAAAGGTACTGAGCATAACATCAAAAAGCAAGCGGGGGTTTGATATCCCCGCTCTACTTAAATTTTAAAGTGATACTTTGCATAATTCAAAGGTTTTTACTTGATAATTTTTTATGAAAGGAGAATGATCATGAAAGTAACAGCTATTATTGAAAAAAACAAAAACGAATTTTATGCCGTTTATGTGAATGATGCTTTGCCCGGATTTGGATTAAATGGCATGGGTGCAAGCGTGGAGGGAGCCAAAGCAGATATGATACTCGCCTTTAGTGAGTATAAAGAGATGTGTTTAGTCGAAAATAAACCGATACCGGAATTAGAATTTGAGTACAAATACGATTTAGCTTCGTTTTTTAATTATTTCAATTGGATTAACGTTAGCAAATTGGCAGAAAAGGCAGGTATTAACGATTCGTTACTTCGCCAATATAAGAACGGTTTAGCGTTTGCTTCCGAAAAACAGGCTCTTAAATTACAAGACTGTTTACATCAGTTAGGCAACGAATTGAGTACGGCAAGATTTTAATACTTCCCCTCATTGCGAAATGAGTTTTTACTTAATAATTGCCCCATCTAAAAACGGGGCTTTTTAATTAGATTCCCCATTTTTGGGGAGAACTTGATATGATTCTAAGCCACTTTGAGCCTTATTTTATTGCCGGTGGAGGCTTCCTGTATTTACCATGTTGATAGTATAATACGGCTCAAAACCGTATTTACAATGCTTTGATTTTAAAACATCGTTTTTGGCGATGTTTACACTACTTTGATAGTATAATACCGTTTATAGCGGTATTTACAATGCTTGACCGAGTTATTTTCACCCACTTTTTTGTGAACTTTTTCCTTGTGCAAGACATGGTATAACATCGGAATTTCCGATATTAACACTTCGCTTAGTGTTTGTATAGTTTTACATGTACAGTATCGGATGTAAATCGTCTTACCGAAAGGTCATTTATTACATGTATGGAATGAATGATACCGGAGTGGCTTGTACCTTCCATACGCTACATGTATGGCATGGATGGTATCCAAGCACATTCTACCTGCATACGCCTACATGTATGAAATGAGCACTATCCAAGCGCTTGTACACTACGTTTCACCCTACATTCTGCTGTATATTTCAGCACAATCTATCAGGCTGTATTACATTATGTTATATTAATTCACTTAAACCATAGGTTTAACTTAGTCAGTGCGCCATAATAAGGAAATCTCACTCAATTATTTGAATTACAGCCGAAGTCGGAATTCCGACCTCGCTACTTAACTTAGTCAGTTTACCGTAATCTTTGGAGTGGCATTTTATTTGTTTTTGATACCGTATTTATTTTACGGTATAATTTTTTCTTTCTATTTTTGTTGCAAACCATTAAAACGCTGTGAAATGAAAACAATGACAGTAAATCGGACGAACACCGCCACAACGATGCACGAAGGACATTCCAGCACATATTCCATCAAAGGATTGTATAGAAAGGTAAGGGTTTGGTTTTTTAGAAAGATAGGAATTGCGGGTTCACTTGACCCGTATCAATACCATTCCAAAGGAGACTTGTATTTTTCTCACCCTGAAAATATCCAAGCTATTAAAGATGGGGTTGAACAAATAAAAAGGGGGGAATGTGCAACCCTCACAATAGAGGAAATAGAAAAGCGTCTTGGGCTATGAATTACAAACTTTCTTTTTCAGAGAAAGCCGAAAAAGAATTAGAAGAATATGAGCGAGCGGGCAGTAAAAAGAAATCAATTAAGATACGCAATCTATTTAAGGAATTAAAAGAACACCCTACTACCGGAACCGGAAAGCCTGAACTATTAAAATACAATTATTCGGGCTATTTGGTCTCGCCGGATTGACAAGAAAAACAGAATTGTTTATGAAATTAACGACAAAAAAATGATTGTCGAAATTTATACAATGAAATATCATTATCATTGCTGTCCACTAAAAAGTGGACGCTTAAAAATTAAATAAATTTGGTTCACTAGAACCACTTCGTTCTTTGTCATTTTTGAAATTAGTTTTGTTGAAGAGATCTAACAGCGGAGTCTTGTCCGTAAGTGAGATACTAAGGATTTGAAGGACTTCATATGTAGACCGACTAAGTTTTAAGTCATTCTGCACTATTGCGACTAAACAATATGCAATAATTGCGGAGTAAACCTGTATGCGGACTGCATTTTCGGTGTCACCCCAGAACTTTTTTATTTTCAGATGCTGTTTGAGCCACTTGAAAAAGAGTTCAACCTGCCATCTGTTTTTATAAAGTTCAGCGACCTGTAGAGGAGACAAATCCATGGCATTGGTAAGGAATGCAAACTTACGTTTTTGTTCCTTATCCCAATAACAGACCTTACGTATTAGGCTGGGATAATCTTTTGAACTCTTATAAACTGTCAATTCACCAATAGCGTCAGATAGCACGTTTTCAGGTAAACGGCGTTTCCAATGCTTTGATTTGAATTGAAGATTTGTCTTGGCTCTGACTACAAAATAAGATTCGAGTGTTTCAATCTTCAATAGTTCGTTCAAAAATAGCCTATTTCTAAGCGGCTAAAGTACCGAAAGTCAGTAGTTCTTTGACATATTTCTGATTTTTACGTGAGTTCGGTGGATTACCGAACAGGCTAAAAAATCGCTGCAGTAGTAAAGCATTGTGAAATACAATCTTAGCATCTCTCATAGAAAAAGGGAGTTCTCTTTTTGTTTCATCTCTCATTTGGATAACTTTGGCGATATTGACCGTAGTTAATGCCGTATTGAAATGAAAATCTAATTTATTCCCGCTTCTTGCCTGTGAGTATTCCCGACCGGATTAATTTTCTGCAATAAGGAAGATACAGTCGCTTTGGCGAGCAACGTTTCCGCAGGCAGTTTGAAAGCGGATTTGACTTTTTTTCTTTCAACCGAGCGATGGTATCTCCTTACGTTGGCAAGCGCAATGCGGTTGCTTTCGATGCGAGTTTTATCCGTAAATCCGGCAGACAGACACCCGGATTAGGTTATTTTTGGTCGGGAATACTCATGTATAGCATAAATAGTTCAAGCATAAAATTGCGTTTGCATTTATTTAGTTTTAACTTCGCATGCGTTATTGCAGCATGAATTATCTCTGTATATCGATCATAAATCGCAGGTGTCATATCTAAAGCATTAGACTGTGAATCAATGCCTTAAAGGTACAAATGCCTGCGGTTTTTGCCAAATAGTTGCGTACTTATTTTTCTGTTAATCAGTAATTTATTAAACTTTTGAACGAACTATTGAAATAAAAAGTGGACGCTTAAAAATTAAATAAATTTGGTTCACTAGAACCACTTCGTTCTTTGTCATTTTTGAAATTAGTTTTGTTGAAGAGATCTAACAGCGGAGTCTTGTCCGTAAGTGAGATACTAA
>SNRY01000124.1_pt1 | contig 28358 bp, 29 predicted proteins | sample 4693421 | NCBI WGS metagenome assembly SNRY01 (sample SAMN11003215, study PRJNA524138) | termite gut metagenome | isolation source: Bacteroidetes bacterial symbionts from single cell of protist host amplifed... | host: Streblomastix strix ... | reverse complement strand
TGACATGGCTTACCTGTATAATCGCTGCCAAGAAGATTTTTACGCTTTCGACCATCCCAATCTCCAGCCAACGAAAGTAACAACCGGTAATCATAAAATCATGTTTACTTTGGGAGTACGCTTTTAAATGTAGAAACATTTTGTTTGTAAACACTCGGAAAACAATGCTATTTTATAAGAAAATAAATGCCTCTTTGGACGATTTAACTCCAAAGGGGCATTTACAATAAAGCAAGAAATTAGAAACCGATACCTGGAGGAAGACCTGGAAGACCCGGATCACCCGGAAGACCTGGATCAATTTCAGTTGGTGCGAGTACTTCTGGTTTTTCTTCAATATCTCCTGTATACGGATATAATTTAATATTTTTAAAGACCGCAACCTTTGATGCTGATGCAGTGGCTGCGACAGTTATTGCATCGTAAGTATGACCGGTAGCGACATTCTTTATTTTCTCGAAAGTAAATTGTATAAGACCATTTTGAATTACCAGTGGAGCATCATACGATCCATCCGCATCGCCACCATATACAGAACCAGTAAGAGGATCTGTATTCGTTAGAAATGTCTTTAAAGGACGGAATGCCCCAGGCGTTCCTAATAATATGCTGCCCGGAGCCCATACCTCTCCTATTTCCTGATTTGGCAAAATCTTCAACTTTTGCTCACTGTCATCGTAAACAAACACAAAAGAAATAATGTTTTCAGGTACCGGTAAGTTTTCTTTTATCACATAAGTCCCCTCTTCTGAGCCAGCTTCCAATACAACTTTTCTACGATAGTTGTCATATTTTGCATTCCACTCCTCATCTTCAATTAGTTTTCCATCCAAAGAATAACAGTTCTCATATTCAAAGATATAATTGCCTTCAATCGTAAGAGGAACAATTTGCGCGACCGAAATATCAATTTTTCTTTTCCCTGAAATAAGCCTAACGGTACTTTCTCGCTTAATCGTATTACTTGGAGCCGCAGTAAGAGTAAGTGTCCATGTCTCTTCATCAATGGTAGCAATTAACCATTCTTTATCCTTGTTAGGTATTATTACGGAATAAAGCACTTCTGCCGTATTAGTCACATTTATTGATAAATCACTGCCCTGCCGCCCATCGAATTCAATAGCATCATCTGATGTATCGGTTAAAGCAAAAACAGATCCTTCTTGCGTAATGGGAACCGTACGTAGCGTATCTTCTCCAACAGAAATGCTTACAGTAGTCTTCCGTTCATTCGAAGTTAAATTTGCCGAAGTTCTTATAATCACTATTGTATCTGCATCAGTCTTTACAGTCTCTACTTCAAACCAAGTGCCATCGTAAACAGGGGTTTCCACATTTTTGGCTCCTGTCACTTTAATAGTGTCTGCTCCGGCAGAAGCCTTAAAAAGAATCTCTGCTTTATCGAAACCTATTTCCACAACCGGATTTTCCACGATCGGATCTTCAACAATTGGGTCTTCCACGATAGGATCTTTAACAATCGGGTCTTCCACGATAGGGTCTTCTTCACTACAAGCTGTTATCCAAAAAAGACTTAACAGCAAAAAAAACACATACCTAAATTTAATCTTCATAACTTTTAAAATTAAAAATGTTAAACATAATAAACCTGAAACTATCTCTATTTATATTTTAATTCATTTCAATGGCTTCGTACCTCCTTCTCCAGGATTTGGGTCGGGATTTGGGTTAGGATTGGTATCTTGCTGAGTAAGAACGGATTTAAAAAAATGATTAGGATATTTTTCAGTTGAGGAATTTTTGACGGCAATACCATCTACGGGACTCGTCCAGGTAGCCCCATCGGTAAAGGTAAAACTAACTACACCCTTTGCATCAATAACCAGCGGAGCCACATAAGATGCTTCCGGATTATTGTAATATTTTAATGTCGAACGGGTAGCCACATAGAGATGAAAATAGGTAGTATCCTCAACATTCCACAAAACCGGAGTTTTCCCCACTTGTTGCCCTGCATGGATAACCAACTTTTCATCTTGGAAACTACAAAGAATGGAATATTCATTCGCCGGAAATCTCCCGTTTAAAATATACGTTTCTTTTTCTTCACCGGATTTCAATGTTACACCGAAAGGAGATTTAGGATGTTTCCAATCCTCAAAAGTTCCATTCTCTTCCCATAAATCCATACTGTTCAGAAGATAATAGCCTGCAATATGAATCTGCTTTACGGTCAGTTCAACCGTTCTCCCGCAAAGCGAAAGGCTAACTTTGGCTTCCCGTTTCAACTCACTACTTGGCGCAGTAAGAACCAAAGAATCGCCTTCGATTTGATAGGTCAACCAATTATCTTCTATTGCAACTTGATATTGTCCTTTCAAATTTGTCTGTACTTCTATTGCCCGACGTCCTCCTTGCTCCATAAAAATAATAGGAGAAGAAGAGGGTACTTCCAATTCAGCGATTCCTTGTGTAGCCTCAACGGATTTTGTTGCTTCACCGGCAGTAATCGTAAGCGCAGCAGTGCGGTCGGAAATTGTATTATTCGGCTCAACAGTAACGATAATAGCCTTACCCTCAACAGTAACAGAAGCCCATTCTCGGTTGGACGAAGCCTCCACCGGTTTATTCGCCTCTACTACCACAGTATCTTTCCCACCCAAAGCGGTAAAATCAAGATGGGACTCAACAATAGTTAAGTTATCCGTATCCGTATTCGGTTTCTCCGTCATTATGCCATCTTCCTTGCCACATGCCATCGTTAGAAAAATACCTAACACAAAAACAATACGGCTAAACATTTCTTTTTTCATACTTCGATTTTTTTCTAAAATTAGCTATCTGTAAAACTAAATAAATCTTATTCCTTATTTTCGATAAAATCATTACCCTCCCACAGAAACCGAAACAAGTGTAATGTTAATCAACGAATCGAAACGCCCGTAATAAAACCCCTCCAAACCAAATCCACCGGTAGAAATACCATTCACGGGACCCACGTCTGTCCAGGTACCCCCATCTACAAATTTGAAAGTTATCACATAATTTTCATCAATCACTAACGGAGCTACATAAGTTACCTGATCCCAAAAAGTGAGAATTTCTCTCTCCGAGTTCGTACCCGAAAGATACAACATGAGGGTTTCAATTTCTCCCGTAATAGCCGAAATATGTTCCACATTTTTCAAATATTGGCCCGCATTAATAATGAGTGTATTATCCCGGTAAGTACATAAGATAGAAATATCACGCGGCAAATCTCCACTTAAAAAATAAGTCCCTTCTTTCTCGTCGGCAGTCAGAGTCACCCGCCCCAAAACCGGATTACCGTCGTAATCTTCGTAAGTAATCGCATAGTTGCCTGCAATACTTACCTGTTCCACCGTCAGTTCCAATTCTCTTTCGTACAAAGTGAGGCGAACTTTATTGGTACGCCGGACCACGTTGCTTGCCGAGGCATAGACTATTAAAGAATCTTCTTTGGTTTCACAACGCAACCATTCGGTATTTTCCAGTCCTATAATATATGCTTGTGGCAAGGTATTCTTCACCGCTATCGCTTGGCGTCCTCCACGCCCCTCAAACTTTATATCGAAGGATGATACGGCAAAAATAGCAGCCTGTTGGGTAACAGGAACGGAAAGAGTGATTCCGTCAACAAAGATTTTAACAAGGGCGGTACGTCCTTCTATTCCTGTGTTCATAAGAGTGGTTACGGTAACCGTGTTGTAAGCAACGCTTACCGTACACCACGTTTGATCGGTTTGTTCAACAGAAGCGTTTATTTCTTTAGTAGCATTCGTTTTGATGACGCCCGTTCCGCCAACCGCCGTGAAGTCAACGCTTGACTCAACAATACTTATAGCAGCACCCGCCGCTTCCTCATTCTCATCACTGCAAGCAGTAATCAAAAAGAACAGACATAACCACAAAAAAGAAGCAAACTTTACCTTCATAGATGTATTCTTTTATAAATTAACTATTCCTTTTTTTACCAATCACACATTTATCAATCTTCTCTTTGATACAACCTGAACCAGACGGCAGGATTTTTTACGCTGCTGAATTTTATTACCCTGGGATCTTCACCTGCAGATGCTTCCACCGCTAACGTATAGGGAGAATATTCCCCTACATAAGTAACCAACGGCAGGAAATGCCCGTAATAACTAAAATTAAAACCCGACGCCACCGGAGTGATAACCCACGTGTCATTTACACCGGTTTTATAATGACAACCGTAAACGGCATTGTAATTGCCCGAATGAAACACAAAAGCATACGGATTCGGATCGGCGTTCGGATCAACGAAATGTACCCCATTAACGCCGATATATATATCCGTCAAGGATTCTTCCCCATACCATATCCTTGTATTCTCATCGTAAATACCCTTCAACACTCCTTGCATCTCACTGCACATATCCGCCTTATCTCCTGAAAGAGTATCGAAACTAAAATCGAACCACCACTGCGTTTCACAAAACAAAGATTCAAAAGGCGTAGGATAAGGGAACCTTACGGCGGCATTTACCCCTACCAAATCTTTTTCTTCTTCGTCCAATCTAAATTCTTGCACCGTCTGCCCGTTAAAAGTAAGAGGACGGTGAAGTTTAATCCCCGTAGGCGTATAAATGAAAGTTACCGTTTCTATTCTTGTTTCGCCATTCGCCTCCGGATAAATAAATTTGAGTATTCGCCTGTCTTTAATAACCGAGAATTCTTCTCCACCGGCAAGAAATCTCAGCCGGGGCATGGGCGCTATCTTTGACTCCGTATCCTGAATCTTCCCTATATACGCTTCGCCGGTTTCTTCCATTCGATTCAGGATAAATATACTTCCATGCTTTTTCCCCTTCAAAGTCATCGAATGGTCATCCGCTTTCAGGATAGCAAATTCATAATCCCCTTCGTAGCCATCTGTATCACCGGAACTTAACGGTTCGGAAAATGCGTGGAATATCTCGTTGTACGTATCAAAAGTAAGCACAGGTCCCTGATCGGAAATAAGACGGTACAAGGAGGTAACTTTTTCCCCTGCGGGATAATGCACGGTGGAAACATCGGACAGTAACGTTACTTCTCCCCCTTTAAACGTACATACATACGTATATCCGCCTACCGACAGACTATCTCCGGGAAAGTATTCCATCATCCACCCGTTCGGTTCGCCGGTCAGCAGAGCCTCGTATTCCGACAACAATTCGTTCACTCTTTCGGTAGCCGGTTTGTCAAAAAGGCTCTTTTCATCTTGTACACACGACTGTACAAGCCATCCTATGGTTAAGGCAAAAAAACAGATAAGTTTTCTCATTGTTTTCTTGTTTTAAAGATTATCCAAATCCAATAATTCTATTTCTCCCGAACGTCTTTGTACCACGTCACGTAACTCCGTAAGGTCGATTTCCCACGAATTTTTCATATAATTTTTCACCATTTCCCACTTTTGGTTAATAATGGCAGATCCGTTTGTTCCTGCATATACCAGCAAGGCATCCCAATCCCTTTGCGTATAGGTTACATAAGTGGACAACACCTCCGCAAAATCTTCCCTTGGTTCACTACATGCATAAGGAGACACAAATCCAAATGAAGCGGCATACTCGTCGCTTAGCTGCGACCAATTCCCCTGTATATAATTTCCTTCGGATATCTTTTCAAAATCAACATCATAATTCTTCTGTTGATTCAAGATGTGAGTAAATTCATGATGCATCGTCCTAAAATAAAAATAATTCAGAAAGTCCGCTTCCATCCGCAAAGAGTTCACCATATAAAGCGTAACCTTCATACCTCCTTCCGCTGTTCCAAGAAGCATCGATCCGTTACTTTCGTAGGCGGGCGAACCTATTAAATGAATGATTTTAGGCACGTAAGCCCTTGTAAAATGAATACCTGCCACCTCGTCGTAGACTTCCAGCCAAAGATGCTTCACAAGTTTAGCCAACTTGATGGACTTATCCATATCCGCCGGTACCAGATGATATTGCATGGAGGACTCAATGTCTTCCATACGATATTTGAAATCAATATTATACGGATACACATAATTGTTCAATATCCATCTGTCGAAATCATTTCGTGTCCGTTCCGTAGTATCGAATATGCTTTCGCCTAACTCGTTGTTTTCTTTACAGGAATAAAGATTACCCACCAGCAACCACATCCATACATATATCCATCGAAATTTTGAGTTCATGAGTTTTAAGTTTTTGAAGCTATGAATTTTTGAAAAACTTATCTCGGATTGGCTTTCAATCCTGCATTGATAACCTCTTGCGGCAGTTGGATAGCGCGACGGTTATCGTCCCGGAGCAACCGGTCGGTAATAAGTACCGAACCATCGTCATAGACCGTGCGACGATAAATCTCAATACCATAACGTTTAATGTCAAACCACCGCAATCCTTCGTGCAAAGTCAACACACGCCGCATATAAAGAATGCAGTGAATGAAATTTTCCTGTTCGCCTGCCTCTACTGCAAAAGAAGGATGCAACGCCTTCTTAGGGGTATTCTGAAGGGTAGGAGCATCCGGTCTATAATATGCCATTCCGGCATACAAATTGTTTATGGTCGCTCTTGTCAACGATTTATTTCTCGTAAACGCACTCTGCCAAGTTGCCAAATCTTTCACCGCATTTTCATACTCTTTTTTCATCACATAAGCCTCTGCCCGGCACAGTAAAGTTTCATCGGTTGTAAAAACGGGAAGCACGATGTGGGGAGATCCTATTCCGTTCACAGGGTCGGAAACTTCAAAATATTCATTTAATTTCCTCATAACCACTTTGGGAGTCCCCTGATAAGAAGGTATGTCATAATATAAGTTTGCAGAACTTCCCCACGTAGCGGAGGCTTTGCAAGTTTCATCATACGCAATCTTATTATTATGTACATATTTTTCTCCCAAATGAAACGGACCATGTATGCGTCCCCACGCCGAAAAAGACGAAATTAACAACAAATTCGCCCTGTTATCCGCACTGATAAACGCATCCCCCCTTATGTTGCGGTTATCATCCAATTCTCCCTCTGCCGCCCAATTGCGTAACACGCTTTCCGGATTGCCAGTCAGCACCTGCGTAGCATATTCAATCACCTTATCGTAATTGCCATAGTAAAGATTAAAACGAGTGGCAAAAGCATACGCTGCTTTTCGGTTAAAATGGTATTTAGTAACGGAGTAAATCTCATCGCTTATTAATGGCAATCCTTTTTCAATGTCGGCGTCGATTTTTTCATAGACCCCGGCAACGCTCATTCGCTCATATTGCGGAGCCACTTCCGTTTCAGTACGTTCCATATAAGGAATACCGGGGTCGCTATCGCCATTTTCCTTTGTATAGTGTTTACCGAAAACATTAACTAATATAAAATGAGCGTATGCCCGGCACAATAAAGCCTCCCCTATTTGCGCCTGCATACCGGTATAATCCTCTTGCTCAATAACAAGCAACGCTTGATTGGCGACAGCGATACATTTGTAACAAGCATTCCATAATTCCATAGGACTATCCACATCCGCCTCTGTAATATCTTTCCACAAATACGCTTGTTCCTGCAAAAGATTAAAAGAGGTCCACGTGCCACTGACCTGATCCGCATTATCCGACGCCATCTCCGTTATCAGGCAGTGATTAATATCGGGATAAGCAGAAACCAATAGTTTAGTAATTTTATCTTTCGTATTGAGTTCTGCTCGATTGTCGGGTATTTCATCAAGAAAATGGTCACATGACACAAAAATACCCATTGTGAGAAATGCCGTTATCAAAAATAAAAGATGCTTTCTTTTCATGTTATTGTCAGTCTGATTATCTCACTTATAAACTTAATCTTACTGTCAAAGTAAACTGCTTGGGCAGCGGGACAGCCACACCACCGGAGCGAAAAAATTCCGGATCTTGTCCGTTCAATTTAGAATCTGCGTAAATCAAAAACAGATTGGTCGCCTGCAATTTCACAGACAGAGCGTTCAGTTTCCAAGTGGTGATCCATACGGAAGGAAAATCATAAGATAAGGATATTTCTTTCATCCGGACAAACCCACCGTCGGCTATCCGTACATCCGAATAATTATAGGCATTGTAAGTTGTTTTGTAATATACATCAAGACTGTTTTGCCGCTTACTGAGTATGACGGGAGTGTTGGTTACCTTTTCATCTCCGGGTATCGTCCAACGATTCTTAAATTCTTTCGGAGTGGAAGACAAATCCGAGTAGGTATTACTGAACACCGGATCCAAACGGATTTTATTACCGAATGAATAGGTAACAAAAGCGTTCAGTTTCCAATTTTTATAGCGGAACACATTACCCAAACTACCTGTAATGGTAGGGTCGGTAGGTCCCTCGTATTTTAAGAAATCAACCGCTTCCCGTTCTTGAAAATTAATGCCGGTTACGGTAATTTCCCCATCCTGATTCATAAAAGTAGGCAATCCATCTTCATTCAATCCCATAAAAGGAATGGAAAACAAACCCCTTACGGGATAACCTTCCCGCGTAAATCCCGTTCCTGTGATCAAATCCACCACACGGGGTTTAGCGTCCAAATCGGTAACCGTATTTTTCGTTTTCGAGAAAATAAAATCTGTATTCCAAGAGAAACTTTTAGTTCTCACATTTTGAGTGGAAAGAGTTACTTCCAACCCGCTCGACTCCATAGACGCCACGTTTGCCGGCTTTTCCACTTGTCCTCCCACACCTTGCGTAGTCACTAACCCAATCAAATCGAAATTATTTCTTTTATACCAATCCACGCTCACATTGATACGGTTAGTTAAAAATCCCATATCAACCCCTGCGTTCAACTCATGCTTTTTTTCGTATGTCAATTCGCTATTTTCCAACTCCACAATCTGTATGCCGCTTTCCTGCACACCGGCAAAAGGTCGGTAAGGTTTATAACTGTTCAACACGATTAATGAATTAGTTGCATTTTGCGGTCCCCGGTCGGCAGTCAAACTGTACGATACCTTTACCGTAAAATGAGAAAGAGTGGGCTTTAATTCCTCAAAAAAAGTCTCCTCGTGCATGTTCCAAGCGCCGGCAGTATTCCATGTAGGCAGCCAGCGAGCGGTTTTCGATTTACCGAGTTTATTAGTTCCCTCATACCGGATAGTTCCGTTTATGGTATAACGACCTTTGTAAGAATAAGTTCCGTTCCCGAAAAAAGCTGCGCTGCGCAAATGCGTATTATACATGGAATAATAACTACTACCCTGCTCTACGCTTTTTTTAAAGAATTGATACATATAAAAAGGTATTTCCCCCATATTGTATTGCAACCCCCAACCGTTGAACCAAGTTCTGCTACGGTCAATGGAATTCACTTCCATACCTCCGAAAAGGTTTGTGATGTGCGTATCGTTATACACCCGGTTCCATAAAAAAGTTCCCCTGAAATCATATCCTTTCATCTTGTAATTCGTTTGTTGATAGACCCCGCCTTGCGGCAATATGGATATAGGCCAAGCGTAAGGTTCGTCGGGATCGATATACAAGAATGGATTATTGTCGCGAATCGTAGCATCGCCCATGGCGCGATAGGCTTCCGCTTGATTGGAATCATCTTTTACATAATGCTCTTGCGACGTTGTTTGATATTTTATTGCCCCCAGTGCGCTAATCTCCACACTCGTAATAGGCTTCCATTTCAATTCGCCTTGAAATTTCAAATCCGTCACATTCAAATCCATATAATTATTATCCAACTCATGGAAAATGTTAAAAGGAGAATAATTACGGGTGTAAAATTCGTTTGCATCCAATGCTCTGGAAGTATTTAACGCATATGAATAAGGGTTAATATCAAAATCTCTTTTTACCTCTCCGTACACAGGATCCACACTTTGACTCAATGTTCCGGGAGCTTTTTGCGTACGGTAGGAAGCATTTGAAATAAGATTAATGGAAAGGGTTTTCCATATAGAGTAGGTAGTATTCAGATTAGCTGTATATCGGTTTACGGCACTTTGCTTTGTCCAACCCGGATCTGTCAGTGCGCTCAATGAAATATAAAAAGACGACTTTTCCGTACCGGAACTGATACTCAACGAATGGTTTTGCATCACGGAATTTCTAAAGAGTTTGTCAAACCAATCTGTATTTCTCATTTCTGCCTGCTGCAGATATTGATCTCTTGCTTCAGGGGTATTCAACAAAACAAAGGCACCGGTTACGGGATTGTAAGTGTTCATTAATTGATACATCTTTCCATATACTCCACTTTGTGAAGCCCGGTAAGTATCGGAATAATTCAACCATCCTTTTTCTTGTAATTCCTTGTAAACCTCCATCTGCTCTTGTGAATTCATTATATTAAATTCGGAATAACGGGGTTTCAGCCGCATGGTGTACTCCCCTGTGTAACTAATACGATTTGTTCCGGCTACTCCTTTCTTGGTAGTAATGACAATGACTCCCGCCATAGCTCTCGCACCATAGATAGAAGTAGCGGAGCCGTCTTTCAATATTTGAAAACTTTCAATGTCGTCCGCATTCAATCCCGCAATAGCCGAACTGATAAGCGTTACGGCATCTCCCGAAGACAAATCGTCGGCGCTCACCTCCGTAACGTCCTCTATGATGATTCCGTCCACTATCCACAACGGTTTGGAATTACCGTATATAGAAGTAGCCCCCCGAACCCGAATCTTGGGAGCCGTACCGAAAGAACCTGATACATTCTGAACGGAAACTCCGGCGGAACGCCCTTCCAGCGCACGGCTAATTTCAGGCAGACCATCCATTTTTACATTTGAAGCATCCAATCGATCGGTTGCTCCCGTAAACAGGCGCTTATCCATTCTGGTCATACCGGTTACGACAATATCTTCCAATGTTCGGGCGTCGCTCTTCAAAATTACTTTTATCGTTGCACCTATGGGAACTTCCTGCGTTACCATTCCGACAAACGAAATCTGCAAAGTCTTCGCCGGACTTGGAACATCGGACAGAGTGAATCTCCCCTCTATATCGGTAACGACGCCGATAGAAGTACCATTTATCCGGATAGTTGCACCAATAAGCGGTTCACCGTCTTCTTCGGAAATAACAATACCCGTCACCTTCCGTATCTGCGCCGTTACGAAAGTCATACTAATAACAAAGCATGCCAACAACAAAAACCGTCTTCTCATAAAGTTCTCCCACGAGATTTAAAAATAAAATTACCACATCTCAATAAACGACTGTTTTGCCATACACATCGTATAACAGGATGATCCTAATTTGTTCGTAAATAAATCGTAAATGTAAATGTAATTTTATCTTAGACAAACAAAATGTTATAACATTTTTATCTTCTATGATTCATCTGCAATAAGATTACATTACAATACTTTCATACGATGTCATTTTTTGCACGAAAAGCTTCCTTTCTTGATTTCAAATTAGAAGTTACAAATTTATGAATAGTTAACGAATTAAAAATACCATGTACATGGTATTTTTAATTTACTTTTGATTTTGATAACACAATCCTCATGAAAGGAGAAATTGAAGACGAAGAACTCGGATGCTTAGTATTGCGGGTGAATGTGCATGCCAAGAATTTTATCTTTCGCACCAAAAATGACGCAATTTACATTTCTATACCTCCCCATGTTACTTTAAAAGAAACGAAGGAGGTAATCGAAAAAATGAGGCATAAACTAATAGCGTCTCAGAAAAAAACACCTCGTACCCTAATTGATTTGAATTATCACATTGAGGCGAAATATTTCAAATTGTCTCTTGTAAGGGGGACACATAAAAAGTTTCTGGCACACTCCACATTAGGAAACACAGAGATAGTTTGCCCGCCGGACACCGATTTTAACAACGAAAAACTGCAAACTTGGCTAAAAAAAATAGTCGAAGAAGCTTTACGAAAAAATGCAAGAGCCATTCTTCCTCTCCATCTTTCAGCATTATCTGCCCAATATAAATTACCTTTCCGGGAAGTGAAAATAAACTCCAGCCATGGACGATGGGGAAGTTGCTCAGTAAAAAAAATCATCAACCTGTCGTTCTATATTCTTCTGTTGCCTCAACACCTTATAGGCTATGTATTGTTACACGAACTTTGCCATACCTGCGAAATGAATCACAGCGATCGCTTTTGGACCTTACTCAATGAATTCACCGATGGAAAAGCCCTGACTCTGCGCAAAGAACTCAAAAAATACAAAACAGATATTATTTAAAGCGTCTATCCGTTACCAAAAATTAAGATTGGGTAACTATTTGCAAATTTTAGTTTGACAATAGTCTTCTTATTCCATTTATATCTTTGATAAGGAATACCGCTTCTCCCTTTTCACTCAAATCAAATACAAAAATCCGATCCGTCAAATTATCCACAATAATCAAAGCGTTTTGCTCGGCAAAACGAGTTGCTTTTATGGAAATAGGTTCTTTCACAATACGTTTATTCAGCAATAAGCTATCATTAATGAAAAGAGACAGCGAATCCCTTGTAAATCCTTTAGCCAAAGTAACCGTATAGGTTTCGGCATATTTTTTCTCTATTTCCTTTTCCGGCTGAACCCTCATACTCATATAGACAAAGACAACTACTACAAAAATAACGGCAAATGCCAAAATGCCGTTTCCTATCATAAACTGTCTATTGGTATCAAGATGTTTTATCATTGAATTTATATCGTTTTTATGATTAAACAAAAGAAGTAATAATCTCATCCACCCGTACATCAAACTCTCCTGTGGGAACATCTTCTACTAATTGGAAGGAGAAACAGACCCCCACTTTGTAGGCAGAGATATGCGGAAGTAATGCATCATAATATCCTTTACCACGCCCCAAACGATTCCCCGAACGGTCGAATGCCACACCGGGGATAACTGCCAAATCAATAGAAGCATAACCGGTAAAAAGACTTCCGGAAGGCTCCTGAATGTCATAAGCACCACGCAACAAACCCTCACGACCGTTGTAAACCCGCAATTCAAAATTCTCCCCACACACGGCGGGAAGAAGTATTTCTTTTTCCCCACTCCACTTTTCAATAAAAGAATGCGTATCCGGCTCATCTTTCAAAGAATAAAAAAGCAAAACTGTATGTGCTTCCTTAAAGACTGTATACGTTTCAAGTCGACTGAAAATCTCAACCGATTGCATTCGAAACAGAGAGTCGCAACAGAAACGTTTTTTCTCCACAATCAACTCGCGCAGTTCTTTTTTCCTTATTTCCGTCATTCTCTATTATTCGCAATTTTTTCAATAGCTATCGAATCTTTGGGAAATGCTTCATTCGCATTAAGTATCTCCAAAGCCTTCTTTACATTTTCATCACTCTTATTTATATAAGTGATGTAAGCCTCTCTACCCAACACATTATAGATAATGTTACCATAAATGTTTCTTTCCAACAACCTATAGGACTTTTGAATCAAAATATTTCTCGGTTTTACATCCTTACTTTGAGCATATTTGACAAACTGGTCTATTACTCCCTGGCGATCCAAATAATTCAATAACGAGGTCTCGTCTTTATAACGGTTCAACACTTTCCTGTTTCTGTCGGTATATTGAAATGCGTATTGAAGTATCAAACCCCTGTTCAACACCATTCTAAAATAAGACGTCATACCTGTAGTATCCTGAGGAACAAACACATCGGGCATGATTCCTCCCCCTCCATACACAGGACGTCCAAACCCAGTAAAATAACGCAAACTTTCATCCAATTTGATACTGTCTTTAAAAAAAAACTCCCCATGTTCATAGCGGGTATATATATCCATTTCATAATTGTCATCTTTTCCGTTTGCGTATGAACGTTGGATACAACGTCCGGAAGGAGTGTAATAACGAGCAATGGTAAGCCGGACGCCTGATCCGTCCTCAAAGTCGAAAGGTTGTTGCACCAATCCTTTACCAAACGATCTACGCCCTACAATCGTACCCCGGTCATTATCTTGAATGGCTCCCGCAAATATTTCACTTGCAGAAGCAGAAGCCTCGTCAATCAATACGACAAGTGGTATTTTTGGAAAACTACCCGTTCCATTGGCATAACTCTCCAAACGTGGAGACTTACGCCCTTGAGTATATACAATCAATTTACCTTCAGGCAAAAACTCATTTACCATTCGGATGGCAATATCCATATATCCGCCGGTATTCCCGCGAAGGTCGATAATTAACCCTTTACATCCCTTATGATTCAATAAAGCCAGTGCATTCAGCAACTCCACATGCGTAGTACGTCCGAATCTACCGATTTGTATATATCCAAAGGTTTTCGTCAACATATAAGCAGCATCCACCGAATTTTGAGGTATATCTCCGCGTATGATATCAAATTCAATCACACCCTCTTCCGAAGTTCGTTTAATGCCTAATTTCACATGCGTCCCTTTCGGTCCTTTAAGTGCACGCATGGCTATTTCGTTATCTATTTTTTTACCTGTAAATACAGAATCGTTAACAGTAACAATACGATCTCCCGCCATTAAACCAACTTTCTCGGAAGGACCTCCTGATATCACACTATTCACATGAACCGTATCTTGTTGGATGGTAAATTGAATACCAATGCCGCTAAAATGTCCTTCCAATTCGGAATTGACCTCCTCCAATTTCTTCGCGGGGAAATACAAAGAGTGTGGGTCTAATTCCGCCAGTAATTGAGGCATAACTTCTTCCGCCAGACTATTTATATCAACCGTATCCACATACTGATCGTCAATAATGTGCAAAAGGGCATTCAGCTTACCGGATGAATTTCCGGCAATACCTTGTCGACCACCCATAAAGTTTCTCGCATAAAACGTTCCGATAAGAATACCGAAAACAATGCTGACAGCTATAATAATAAGAGTAAATGGAAAAGTTTTTTTTGTACTCATTGAATTTGAGTTTATAAATTTATATATCTAAATATCCAAATAAACCACCTCTATGCCGGCTCGTCGTAGCAAATCAACCCCATCTTCCAAACGATAGGTTTCCGAATACACTACCCGTATGATACCTGCCTGAATAGTCAATTTGGCACATTCCATACAAGGTGAAGCCGTAACATAAAGAGTTGCACCCTCGCTACTATTACTTGAACGCGCTATTTTAGTGATTGCATTAGCTTCAGCATGAAGCACATAAGGTTTTGTCACATTATTTTCATCCTCGCATACATTCTCAAACCCTGAAGGCGTTCCATTGTAACCGTCGGAAATAATCCTGTTATCCTTCACAATAAGCGCCCCAACCCTTCTACGCCGGCAATAAGAATTTTCCGACCAGATAAAAGCCATGCGCATATAGCGTTTATCTAATTCCATTTGTTTCTTTTCCACTACGTCCGTCACCCATTCTATTTTGATACATGCATAAGAAGATACTTCCTCACTTGACTCTCTTTAAAATAAATAGTCAAATTATTATAATCTCCGGAATAAAACTCCGCATTCTTTATCGCATTAGCAAAAGCTCTTCCTAAAACATCCTTATCCGTTTCCACACTTTGGTTGGACGTTTGGAAAGTTCTGCTCTCACCGCCTGCAGACCAATTACCCGAAAGAGCGACATTGGTAGCTCTTCCCACATACTGTCCGCTTGCCTTTCCATCACTCTCCACTCCACTAAGAATCAAAGTAAAACATTCCCTAGCATCCTTTTGTTTATAAGAGCTATCAAAAGCCTCCTGGTCAAATCCACCGGAAGCAGTCACCCAATAATCTCTACATAAGCTCCCGTTATCATAACGAATTTCGGTAAGTTTCCACGTTTTACCCATAAAAATTCCTTTTAAGTCGTCAGTTTGATTACAGCCGACAAAAAACGGAAAAAGCAAAGCAAACACTGGCAAATAACTGAATCTCATTTTTTACAACGACTTATTCCGGTTAAATATTCATACAAAGTTAAGCAATAAAAAAGCAAAATATCATAAAAATAAGAAAATCAATGAGGGAAGCCGTAAAACACATTTTCTCACTTTTTCTGCAACTTTGCAAAACTCCGGTACTGATACCCCAGCATAATAGCAGAAACAACACAAGCAACTAAATCAGCCGCAGGCATACTTATCCAAATTCCGGTCACTCCCCAAAAACGAGGGAAAATCAGTAAAAAAGGAATGAGAAATAACACTTGGCGAGTGAGAGACAAAAATATAGCCTTCCACGCCATACCGATACTTTGAAAAAGATTGGCAACCACCATTTGGAGCCCTACTATAGGACACATCAACACCACAATACGCAATCCTTCCGCAGCCATACGAACAAGTTCCTTATCGGAAGTAAAAATGGAAACAGCTATTTCGGGAATAAGCGTACCCATCAAAAAACAAGTCATCATAACCAAAGTAGCGCCGTAAATAGTCAGTTTTAATACACGAGTTACACGGGGATACAACCGTGCACCGAAATTATACCCTGCAATAGGTTGCATACCCTGATTAAGTCCCATCACTATCATCCCAAATACAAAAATCAACCGGTTGACAATACCATAAGCGCCAATAGCCAAATCGTTACCGTATTCTTTCAACCCTTTATTAATAAAAATAACCACAAAGCAAGCAGCCAAATTCATCAAAAAAGGAGACATACCAATAAACAACGAATCATACACAATTCTCCGTTTCAAACGAAATATACTACGGCTAAAATGCAACAATTCACTCCCGTCGCTAAACAGCTTTATCTGCCACAACAACGAAAGAAACTGAGCAGTAATAGTAGCGATAGCTGCTCCGCGTATTCCCCACCCGAGACCGTAAATAAACAATGGAGCAAGTATGATATTTATTATAACTGTAAAAATAGTAGCTCCCATCGCCCTTTGTGGATGACCTGCCGAACGAAGTACGGAATTTAACCCGAAATAAAGATGTGTAACGACATTACCGAGTAAAATTACTTCCATGAAATCGCGTGCATACCCTATGGTTTCTTCACTTCCCCCAAAAAAATAAAGAATCGGGTCGAGCAAAGGAAGTGTAATCGCCGTAAAAGCCAAACCGATAATAACGTTCAAGATTACCACATTGCCCAACACACGCCGAGCCGTATCGTAATCCTTTTGTCCCAGACGCACAGAAATCAAAATAGAAGCTCCCATTCCCACCAACGAACCGAATGCAGCAGCCAGATTCATCAACGGAAAAGTAAGCGCCAATCCTGAAATACCCATTGCACCTACTCCGTGACCGATAAAAATACTATCAATTATATTATAGAGAGAAGAAGCTACCATAGCTATAATAGCAGGAGTAGCATATTGTATCAAAAGTTTCCCGATATTTTCAATCCCTAATACGATAGGTGTTTTCTCTCCTTCCATATCTTTATTTTCAATCATTTTAAATTTAATTCCAATTTATCTCGCAAAAACCGCCCTGTATAACTCTCTACACATTCCGCCACCTCTTCGGGTGTTCCGCAAACCACCAAATCCCCTCCCTTATCCCCTCCTTCGGGACCAAGGTCTATCACATAATCGGCACATTTTATCACATCCATATTGTGTTCAATAACAACAATGCTATGTCCGCGACAAATCAGAGCGTCAAAAGCCTCAAGAAGTTTACGAATATCGTGGAAATGCAAGCCCGTAGTCGGTTCGTCGAAAATAAACATAGTCGGATCAACCTTCTCTTGGCTTAAATAAGAAGCAAGCTTCACCCGCTGATTTTCACCGCCGGAGAGGGTAGAAGACGATTGCCCCAACTTAATATACCCCAATCCGACCTCTTGCAACGGCGTCAACCTTTTAACTATTTTTCTTTGATTATGTAAAGTGAAAAACTCAATTGCTTGATTCACTGTCATTTCAAGTACGTCATAAATAGTTGCGCCTTGAAACTTTATCTCTAATGTATCCGCCTTAAACCGTTTACCGTGACAAGATCCACATTCCAACACTAAATCCGCCATAAACTGCATCTCCACAGTGATACTCCCGTCACCTTTACATTCCTCACAACGTCCGCCTTCATTATTGAAACTGAAAAAACCGGCGGTATATCCCAACTGTTTTGCCAACGGCTGTTCAGACCAAAGTTTACGTATCTCGTCGTAAGCCTTAATGTAAGTTACCGGGTTACTACGACTCGACCTTCCGATAGGATTTTGATCCGCAAACTCCACATGGCACAAACTTTTCAAATCCCCTCCCATAGAAACAAACTCTCCCGGGCGATCGCTATATTCATCTAATTCGCGTTTAAGCGCACAATAAAAAATATCCCGTACCAGCGTACTCTTACCCGAACCGGATACACCCGTGACAACAGTCATCACATTCAGCGGGAAACGCACGTCAATCCCTTTCAGGTTATTCGCCCTTGCTCCTTTTATCTCAATATAATTGTTCCACTGACGACGGTGTGACGGCAAAGAAATTTCCTCTTCACCCAAAAGATAATGTACGGTATGACTGTTACTTCCTTTCCGGAGATCCTTCATATCGCCCTCATAAACTATTTGCCCACCCAAACGTCCCGCATCAGGACCTATATCTATAATGTAATCTGCAGCACGAATTATTTCCTCATCATGTTCCACCACTATCACCGTATTACCAAGTGATTGGAGTTGACGGAGTACGCGAAGCAGTTTGCCGGTATCACGGCTATGCAATCCGATACTCGGCTCATCCAAGATATAAAGACTACCCACCAAACTACTGCCCAAAGAAGTAACCAAATTAATACGTTGACTCTCCCCGCCCGACAGCGAATTACTTTGACGATTCAAAGTGAGATATCCCAATCCCACGTCTATCAAAAAACGAATGCGATTATTTATTTCCGTCAAGATACGGTTTGCCGTTTTACCGTCATGCTCATTGAGCTCCAATCCATCGAAAAACTGTTTCAGTTCCGTAACAGGCAAATCTACCAATTGACTGATAGGACAACCTCCCACCTGCACATAACCGGCTTCGGATTTCAGTCGCGTACCACCGCACTTGGGACAAATCGTTTTCCCGCGATAGCGTGCCAGCATCACCCGGTATTGCACTTTATACTGATTTTCTTCCAGCATCCGGAAAAATTCATTGATACCATGCCAATCAACATTCCCTTCCCAAAGAAAACGACGTTGCATTTCCGTCAATTGATAATAAGGAGTAAATATAGGAAAATCATACAAAGGAGCTTTGTGAACAAAATCAGAGAGCCATTCCCCCATTTTCTCACCACGCCAACAAATAACAGCCCCTTCATAAACCGATAAAGAACGGTTAGGAATCACCAAATGCTCATCTATCCCGATTACTTTACCGAAACCCTCACATTCCGGACAAGCTCCCACAGGAGAATTGAAAGAAAACATTTGATCGGTAGGTTCCTCAAAAGTAATACCGTCCACCTCAAATTTATTGCTGAATGTATGAAACTTAACTGTCCCGTCCGGTAAATAAAAACGAAGCACACAAGTTCCGCTCCCCTCGTATATTGCCGTTTCTACCGAATCTATCAAACGACTGATAGAATCTCTTCCATAATCAACATCCAAACGGTCAACAACAAGAAAGCACTCTCTTACTGCTTTTTTTTGAGAAACATCAGCATTCTGGGAAAGCAGATCATTAATTCGTATCACTTCACCGTCCATGTCTATGCGACCGAATCCCATCTTCAAATATATTTCCAATCGCTTTGCCCCTTTTTCTCCTTCAGGCAAAACAGGAATGGGACTTAACACCGTATAAGACGTTCCTTCCGGATAAGAAACCATACAATTAACAATATCTTCCGTTCCATGCTTTTTTACCTCTCGCCCGCTTACGGGACTAATAGTTTTCCCTATACGGGCATACAACAAACGAAGGTATTCGTATATCTCCGTACTTGTACCCACTGTGGAACGGGGATTACGACTACTTACTTTCTGCTCAATAGCAATGGCGGGAGGAATACCTTTGATAAAATCACATTCCGGTTTACTCATCCGTCCCAGAAATTGACGCGCATAGGCAGAAAGACTTTCTACATAACGGCGTTGTCCTTCGGCATAAAGCGTATCGAAAGCCAGCGAAGATTTCCCTGAACCCGAAAGTCCTGTGATAACAACCAACTTATTACGTGGAATATCTACATCAATACTTTTCAAGTTGTTAACTCTCGCCCCTTTGATGCTGATATATTTACTGTCCGACATAACGTTAATATAATACGGAAAAAATAAGTGTGCAAAGTTAGCATAACTCATTCATACGGAAATACGCAAATGTAAATTATTAGAAACCTTTCACTATTAAAAACATTCCTCTCAATCTTATGTTCATTTAAGTCTTGGGATTAAATATTTCAATTTATTTATGGGCTATGAACCCATTTTATAAACTGTTTTCTGTTAATTTTGTCTTTTCAAAATCGAAAATATGCCATTGATTAAATCCGTAAGGGGTTTTACTCCCAAGTTTGGAAAAAATTGTTATTTAGCTGATAATGCAACCATCATTGGCGACGTCGTTATAGGATGCGACTGCAGTATATGGTTCAGCACCGTACTGCGCGGTGATGTTAATCCCATTCGCATCGGCAACGGAGTAAACATACAAGACGGCAGCGTGTTGCACACACTTTATCTAAAATCAACCATAGAAATCGGAGATTATGTTTCGATTGGTCATAATGCCACCATTCACGGGACGAAAATTGAAGATTATGCACTCATCGGTATGGGAGCCACGTTGTTAGACCATGCAGTAATAGGTAAAGGAGCTATTGTTGCCGCAGGCTCTCTCATTCTCAGCCACACGATTATTGAGCCGGGAAGCATTTGGGGCGGAGTTCCTGCAAAGTTCATTAAAAAAGTAGATCCGGAACAAGCCAAAGAACTAAACCGGAAAATAGCACATAACTATCTGATGTATTCGGATTGGTATAAATAATTACGAAATTACCCATAACCGATTCATAAATATAATGTTGCTTAGCAACAAGACTAAAATGGATAATTTCTTTATTTTTTGAGCAGATGTTTTATTAAAGCTATGTAATATTTATTAATAAACAAACCAATGTGGGTAGTGTCATAGATCAACTGCAATCATTATTTCCGTATGTTCCATTTTTGTAATAATACCTTTCGATATACATCCCTATCACGTTATCATGAACCGTTTCGTTTTTGGAAAAACAAATCGTTTTACGATTCAAGCGTTTCAAATGAGTCCTGAAATTCAAATTCTTTCGCTCGATTTTCCACGTCTTATCCTTACCCACACGAAGTTTGTCAGGGGGAATGTACTTTGAATATGCTCCCCAACCGTCTGTATGATATTGGCTATATCAAACATTTTCAACGAGTTCCATAAGATCAAAAAATCCCTGTCTGTGCGTTTGCCGTTATGCCAGGCCGGCATACAACCCGACCTGCGCTCTATGACATACCACGTCCAACGCTGATTGCCCTTGTTACCCGCAAAACTCCAAAATTCATCCATTTCTCCACTAAATACGATTTCAACATCAGGATAATCAAATAGTTGTTGCTCTTGTCTGGTGATGAAATACGGGTTCATGTCGAGCGTTTTTTTTTAATACGGCAACTACCGTATCCTTACTGATTTTAAGCACTCGCCCAATATCCCTAACGCCACTGCTGTCAAGCGTCATCTCAATGATCGTATCCCTTATGCCTTGCTTTCGAGCATTATAGCGATAGGAACGCTGAAAATATTTTTTACACTCCTTGCAGCGCCAGCGTTGTTCGCCGGTGCAACTTTTACCATTTTTTTGCAAAGCATTACTATGACAATAGGGACAATGAATCGCTTCTGAATGTATCATGGTTTTTTGCAAAGATACTACTTTCCAGTTAAATTATGACACTACCCTATTTAGCAAACTGTCATAAATACTGCGATATATTGTGATTATTACCTATGTAACGGATATAATAAACATCATTTTCGTAATGGAAAAATACATACCATTGCGTATTTCTGCTTTTTTTATAGCACACATAAAAAAGCCCCCTTCCATACTTTGAAAAATAATCAGGTGCTGTTTTTTTTTGTTTGGAGGCGATTGTTGTGTCTATCTCGTGAACTAAATCCTTGACATAGTTAATGGCTGAATCCATAAACCCGAAATAATTTTTTATGTATAGAATTTCCATTAAATCAGATAGAAATTCTATTACCTCTTCCGAATAAATGACTTTCATTTTTTCCAAAAAGCCTCAATTCGTTTCGTTACCTCCTCCTTTAACTGCTCGCCTGTAATCCCGTTTTTAAGGTCTTCGTCTGTTATAAGTCGTTCCTTGTTCACCGATTTTGTTTCGATACTTTCTTTTTTATTTGCCGGATGGGCAAGTTGCTTTCCAATGACATTACTGAGGGTATCCATGATGGTATGTTTTAAATTTATTGTCTTTACTATGTTTGCAACAAAAATAGAAAGAAAAACTATCCTATGAAACAAATACAGTATCAAAAACAAAAAGAATTGCACTCCAAAGATTACGATAAACTGACTAAGTTAAGTAGCGAGGTCGGAATCCCGACCTCGGCTGTAATTCAAATAATTGAGTGAGATTTCCTAATTACGGATTAGACTTAGGAAATGTATTTTGTTGTTAAAGCCGGTATGTATGCCGGATTCGTAAGAGTGAAATATTTCTTTTGATACGGTTTGTGGGGTTAGAGGATAGTTGTATATTTGTAATGTCCTACATATCTATTTAAAGGCAGGAACATGCCTATTTGTGGCGGGTATTTGTTATACCTGTACGCTGCAATATACGGCTCTGAACCCCTGTGTGGAGTGTTAATGCACCCACTGCCTTTAGATAGGTGTAGGACAACGGGAAAGGCGGAGCCGTTTTTTTGTTTCTGCCATTGACAAACAAAATTTATCTGTAATGTCCTACACAGAAAAATCATGTTTGAACGGGGAAACTATACCCTTATCAGACCTACCCACTCCTACAGCGGATACCCCGCCCGCTATAATCAATCCCTCTTTTGAGCAAAAAGGTAATCCACTCTCACGGACTATCCACGCCCTGTTATGCTGTTCAGGAAGCAATCAAAACCCAATAGCTATAAATAAATAGCATAACATGAAAGCAAAGAAATCGAAAACAGAGGAGATCCCAGCAAGCGAGGTACAAAGTATTGAGACCCAGACAAACGAAACAGAAACAGGAGAGACGGTAATAACTATTTCTATTTCTAAAAACCCCGATTATGTCGCCACATCGCAGGAAGAAAGCACGGGAAAGAAACGTACCATACGGATTATTCTATATCAGGAATAGCAATGACCGGAGAGAGCGGATACAAACGTTTTGCATGGAAAATAGATGAGGATAAGGACTACATGCCGGAGCGTTCCTGTGATACGGTTGCGGAATGTAAGGGGAAGCCTTCAAATGGATACAGACCGCTTTTCTAAGCAAGGAAAGCGCACCCGCAAGCATTTTTATTGCCGAGATTACAGAGGTGGACGTTAAGCCCTGTATCCTGTCGGCTATTGGGGAAATCATTACAAGGATTGATGAGGAATTTGCCTGTAAATCGGACGAACTATACGAGGGGAATCAATGGATGGACAGCGTTTAGTGAAGAAGACAAGGAAACATTTATCCTTCGTGCCGTGTGCCTGTTTGAAGCATGGGCAAAAGAGACCGGCAACTATCCCAAGGGGATTTACAAGAAAGTCAAAGAAAAAGAGTACAAGCTATAACTAAAGTTAATTTTAATTCCATACAGATATGAAAACCCAAAAAGAGGCAGCCTATGAATATGCAGGGTACAAAGAAGGCGATTCTGTACCAAACGAAACACAGGAGAAAATAAGAGCCTTTGAAGCGGGTATAAAGTTTGCAGAAGAATGGATACCTGTTGAACGGGGGCTACCCGGAAAAGCGGAAAGCGTTCTTGTAAAAGGACAAATAACAGGCGGAAAAGAGGATTTTGTAACAGGTAAGTTCTACAAGTCCGGTTTTTGGGCTTCTGTATCGTATCTGATTACCCCCACGCATTGGAAACCTGTTGATCATAGATAATTATAAACGTATGGAAACACAGGAAAAACGACCTAATGAGATACTGATGGGGCTATTTATCAAACTCCGTGAATGTAAGAAAGAGTTCCAAGAACAAACCGGCGTTATTAGCGAATGCAACCCGCTCTTATCGTATAAGGACATGGAGAGTAGATTTGATGCCGGTATGGGTGAATGTCTATCTATTGTCGGCTATTTCATAGGTGAAATGTATAGCCAAATACCGGAAAAGAACCCGAATGTAATCACTTTTGATACAAACGAAAGCCCAAAGGATTAGACACAACTGATATACGGTAAACCGCTGTATCATAAACGAAGTATAGCCCGGATTGCTCTTATGTAGTTCGGGCTATTCTTGTGTAGAAGCTACCGATTTCGTAACGGGAAATCCCGTAACGGAAACGAAGGTTTTTATGGCTGTAAAAACGGATAAAACACCCAAAAAATATTTAACAAGTATTTTTCATTGACAAACGAGTAGGTATTTATTAATGCGATGTAATATTTCTTAATAAACAAATCAAGATTAGTAAATATTTTCTACCTTTGCACAAAGAAAGCAGCTGAAAGGTGTTATTTATGTACCTTTTGTTACTCGTTTGTTACCAGCTACTTTTAACAATGCTGTTTTCTTTTGATTTTCAGTTTGTTACAAAATTATGGGGTTGACCGGATTTGACAGCGGGCAGAAACGGTAAGTAAGCATGCAGTGCATCGATGATGGGCACTTTAATCTCAATCATCAGAAATTTATCTGGCGAAACTAATTACGCTCTCGCTGCGTGATCGAAGCATAGTAGATCAGCTTAATCCTCGTACAAGGTAGGGGGACGAGACATCACTCGGATATTGTGGTTCCGAAGTGTTCCGGTTCAGTGGTGCAGTTATATCGGAGATAGTCTGAAATGGCTTCGCATTTTAGATGAAAGTTTAGAAGATAAGGTATGAGTTGATGGCTTTGGTTCTGCTTATACACAAAAATTTAGGCAAAGATAAGCATGTAGAAGGCTTATGATTTCCTCGTTTGGACGAGGGTTCGACTCCCTCCAACTCCACATATCGGTATAAGTGCTTATAAGATAAGTGCTTATAAAAGTATATTTGGAAAGGAATTTTCAAATAACTGTATATTAAGTTGTAATATAAGCTGTGAGGGCGTTTGCGAATGTTTTTAATGTGTTGGTTTAACATCGTCAATTTTTAACATCAACATCTTAATAGGTTCGGGAATGGCACGAAGGAAAAGTATTGCAATTCTTCCGCATTTGATTGACTGCGGGGGGGATATGACAAAAAAATGGTGTGTAGAGTATTCTATGCGCGACCCTGAGACGGGCGAGATGAAGCGGTTTCGCAACTATGGCGTGTTTGCTAAGGTTCAGAATAAGGCAAAACGGTATGCGGTTGCTGCGAAATTGGTTACTGAATTGTCTCAAAAAATTGCGTCCGGTTGGTCGCCCTTTGGGGAAGATGTCAAAAGATATATCTATGAGGATGAGCTAACCTATTCTGCTGTTGCTGTTAACTATGGAAAATTAAAGGATTCCGTCGGTACGGTTCGCGTTTATCTGAGTGAGTTTTTATCGATAAAAAAAACGGAAGTTAATTCTAAGAGTTTTCAAACTTATCAGTCTAAGATGCGTTCTTTTTGTGCGTTTCTTGAATTGAAAAAATTGGATCTTTTGGATATTAGAAGAATAGATAATCAGGCGGTTATTGATTTTTTGACTTATCAGACGGATAAGAAATGCCTTTCGCGTGGTTCTGTGAGTAAATACCGTCAAATTTTGTTTACTTTCTTTGAATATGTAAAGATTCGTCAACTAATCATGGAAAATCCTGTGCATGGTATTCCCCGCCTTGGCGAAATTAAGGATTGTGCGCCTTATCCTATTCCATCGAACTTGCGAAAGAAGTTGGGTGAGGAAATAAAGAGCAAAGATCGCCAGCTATGGTTGGCTTGTTGTATGATGTATTTCGCTGCTATTCGTCCGGGTGAGGAAATACGTTTGTTAAAGGTCGGCGATATTTCTTTTAAAAGCCGGAAAATCATTGTCAGAAGCACTATTGCAAAATCAAACCGGACAGATGCTGTAGATATGCCTTCACAGTTGTATGAGGAATTGATGTGGCAACGTGTTGACATATGCGATCCGGATTTATATGTTTTCGGCAAGTATGGGCGTCCCGGAACGGAGCCGACAGGAAAGAACACATTGCGTAACCGGTTTAACCGTATTCGTGACGGTTTGCATTTATCAAAATCATTCAAGTTTTATAGCTGGAAACACAGTGGAGCGGAAGCCTTAGCTGATTGGGGTGCATCAACTTGGGAGATACAAGCGCATCTTCGGCACAGGGATATTGAAACGACAGAACGGTATGCCCGCAAAAGGCTTGGAAACCGGAATAGCCGGATAAAGAATGAATTTCCTGATATTTAAAAAAGGAAACAATCTCCCGATTCCTTCCTCCCTCTTACTTATGATTTACACATTATAAAGATAGAAAAAAGTAACATATGGTTACTCTCTTAAAAACAGGACTGATACAAATATTACATCGGCAAAGGTAAGGCAAGTTGATTGGATTCGGATGTTTTTTGTACAAAAAAGAGAGAACAATTTATGTTCTCCCTATTCCATAAATTTTGAAAGCGATTCACAACGGATGATGAACACCTTGTTATGCGGTTTCAGCAGTCAAAGATAGAGGTAAATTTATTCTTTTGCAAAAGAACCGGATAAAATTTGCAGCTATTTTTTGCATGGACGCTTACCATGTAACTGTGTATCTCTTTTCTTCCCAATCTATTAATCCGATTGAAAATCCGGCGTGGAAACGTTCTTTGATTGGGAATCCTTGTATTTGTCCTTCTATGAGGAGATTGTAGGTTTGACAGTTAAACAAATGGATGATTTCTTTTTCGATGGAATATGAATCACAGTTATGGATGGCAAATGCGAGCGCGTCGCAGGTATGCTCTGTATAGTGTGAACTTATCCGGGTGGTGTCTCCTTTTGCGATGATGCTGCCTTGCAGATTGAAATCGTAAGTAAGTTCATTTTCGTCTCGGTCGTTTTGGCAAGAGGAAAACGAAAGGGATATGATGCAAACGAGTAAGAGTAAGCGTAAATTTTTTTTCATGATATTAGTAATTTAGTAGTTTGTAAAATCCGTAAACGCTGATGTACACGCTCAGGAAAACGGCTAATTCCAAGAAAAACGTGAGGCTGTTGCTGGTTTCTTCGTCTCCTGACGCGCCTTGTGTTCGGTATCCGAAAGTAGCGAATAATCCGGTCAGAGCCAAAGTAAATACCCAAAAGGGGGTATAAATAAATATCCATAGCTGTGTGAACAATACGCAAAGTCCGGCGCAAATGAAATGGGCTATTTGGGTATGTTCTTCTTTGAACGGCGCGGCTACCCCCACTCCAATTAGAAAAACACAGCCGAAAAACACGAGCGTCTGAGCGGTTCCGCCCGAAATATCCAGCCAAAAGACGGCTAACGGAAGTGCGACTAAGACAGTCCAACCGTAAAAAATGGGAATCCTTGCTTTTGGGGGCAAAAGGTAATAGCTTTCGCTAATGGAAGCGGGGATGCTGTATTTCAGTGTTACGGCGGTTATGCCTGCAATAAAGGCGATTAATGAAATGAAAAACAGGGTTATCATACTAATTGAATGTTACGGGTTAATACTATATTCTTTCTTTACATCGAAACAGGGGCATTGCTTTATCCATTCCCGCGGCTCTACGATGCCGTTGCCGTCGGCATCGGGGCTTAGGTCCCGGTGTCCGTCAATGTGTTTGATTGGGTATTTCACAATCAATTCGTGAAGCAGGTTCGTCAGCGCTTCCCGTTGCTGGGATGTGCGAGTGTCTGCAGGTTTGCAGGCAGGGTCTAATCCGCCTTCATAGCATATTCCGATACTGTTTGCGTTGTACCCGGAAGCGTGCGCCCCCATTTCTGCAAGTTGGCGCATGGGAATAATCGCACCGTCTTTGCGAACATAATAATGGTAACCCCATGTTTTAAATCCGCGTGCGATGTGATCCTTCTTTAACTGTTCAGGCGTGTAATCAGATGTTACCTTGGTAGCGCTGCAATGGATAACGATTCTATCTATGTGTCTCATAATCCAAGAAGCAGTTTAATTTTCTGTTTGCATTCGCTCCTGAACGCTTGAAACTCGTCCCAATCGCGCTTGTATCCTTCCGCTTTCTCGTTTTTCGGTTGCGACACGGCAATGAGCATGTTGCCCTGCAATGCTTCCACGTCATCGGAGGAATAGCGTGTACGGATAAGTCCGGATACGAAACTGCCGTAACCGGCTTCTTTGGCTTCTATTAGCATTCCCCCGTCCGGCATTGTGCCTGTATAGGCAAATCCGGGAACTTTTTC
>SNRY01000123.1_pt1 | contig 28390 bp, 21 predicted proteins | sample 4693421 | NCBI WGS metagenome assembly SNRY01 (sample SAMN11003215, study PRJNA524138) | termite gut metagenome | isolation source: Bacteroidetes bacterial symbionts from single cell of protist host amplifed... | host: Streblomastix strix ... | reverse complement strand
ACGAAGCCATTTTGGACGCCGATGTGTGGATTAATGTTCCTGTGTTGAAACATCACGGTGGAGCGAACTTATCCATCTCAATGAAAAATCTGATGGGTATTGTTTGGAATCGCCGCTATTTCCATAGTCACGATTTGCAACAATGTATTGCCGATATTTGTACATTGGAAAAAAAGCCAATGCTCAATGTGGTGGATGCGTACCGTTTGATGAAAACCAATGGACCGCAAGGGCGTACGGAGGCGGATGTGGTGAATGCCAAAGCTCTATTCATATCCCAAGATATTGTGGCTGTGGACACAGCAGCAGCCAAATTTTTCAATCAGGTTCGTGAGATGCCGCTTGAAATCGTTGGACACTTGGCAAACGGACAAGCTTTGAACCTCGGTACCATGAATTTGGATAAACTGAATGTTCAGCGCATTAGATTGTAAGATTTTATTATGTTGAAAACAATACGTGTAATTATATCGACAATACTTTTCGGTTTAATTACGTTTTTCTTTTTGGATTTTGCCGGCATATTGCCGAATGATTTTCATTGGCTGGCTAACATACAATTTGTACCGGCTCTTTTAAGCCGCTCATTCCTCATTTTGGGCGTTCTTTTGGCGTTGATACTGCTATTCGGAAGATTTTATTGCTCTACCCTGTGTCCTATGGGTGTTTTTCAGGATGTTGTAGCTTGGTTTTCCAAACGAACCGGAAAGAAAAAAGGGAAAAGGAAATACAGGTATAGTCCGGCTAAGACGACACTTCGTTATACCGTATTGGGTTTTGCATTATTAACCTTTTTAGCGGGTTTTCCTATGGCGCTTGGATGGGTCGATCCGTATAGCGTTTACGGGAGGATAGCAACCCATGTGTTTCGTCCGGTATATATGACAGGGAATAATTTACTGGAATCTATTTTTTCTTCATTCAATAATTATACGTTTTATAGGGCGGATGCGGACATTCGAAGTCTTTTTTCGTTTTTTAGCGGCATAGCCATGTTCCTGTTAATCGGTTATTTGGCGTGGAAATACGGACGGATTTGCTGTAATACCATTTGTCCGGTAGGAACTCTGTTGGGTTTTTTTAGCAAGTATTCTTTGTTTAAAATCCGGATAGATGCAGATAAGTGCAATAAATGCGGTTTGTGTGCGATGAACTGTAAAGCTGCCTGCATTAATAGCAAAGAGGGCGCTATTGACCACAGTCGTTGTGTGGATTGTTATAATTGTTTGGAGACTTGCCAAAGAGAGGCGCTCTCTTATTTGCCTGCAAAGAGAAAAAAATCGAAAGCGACGAAAGAGGAGCCACCCATCTCCGACCAATCCAAGCGACGGTTTTTACTAATGGGATTAACCACAGGATTGACTGCTGCGGCAGTAATTCCCAAAACGATGGCGCAAAAAGGCACGCAAGTAATAAGAAATCGGGTAGCTTATAAAGTAAAGTATCCGGTAACGCCTCCGGGAGCGGTTAGTATAGCGCATTTTCAGGCTCATTGCACTTCGTGCCATCTTTGTGTAAGTAAATGTCCGTCGAAAGTATTGAGACCTGCTTTTATGGAATATGGGTGGGGAGGAATTATGCAACCTGTGGAGGACTTTGAAAAAGGTTTCTGCAATTACGATTGTACCGTATGTGGCGAAGTATGTCCCAATGGGGCTATTCATAAACTCACCGTTGAGGAAAAGCATTTGACACAGCCGGGTCGTGTGGTTTTCATCAAAGAAAATTGCGTGGTTTATACGGACGAAACGAGTTGCGGAGCGTGTTCCGAACATTGTCCCACGCAGGCTGTCTCCATGGTTCCCTATCAAAATGGATTGACCATTCCAAAAGTGGATACGGAGATCTGTGTAGGCTGTGGGGGTTGCGAACATATTTGTCCGGTGGTTCCCTACAAAGCCATTCATATTGAAGGAAATCCCATACAACTGAGAACCAAACCTTTTATAGAAGAGGAAAAAAAGGAAATTAATGTGGATAACTTTGGATTTTAAGACTATTATAATTACCAAAACGAAATGATGAGTATGGTGGGACAACAAGTTTTTTGTTTTCTGTATGACCTGCTTGTTGGCGTCTGTAAATGCAGATGCACAAATAAATAAAATTGAAGTTTCACAAAAAGGAGATTTCAATTTGGGTTTGGCGGTTGGAACGCCAACGATAAAGGGATGGGATGCAGTAATGCCGGCAATTTCGGCTGATGCTTCGTGGGTATTCCTGTCTGGATTCATTGATACGAAAACATCCGGAAAAAATGGCAGCGTTGACTTGGGCGTTTACTACGGATTTTCTGCTTACAAACAAGACAACCCTATAGGGAACAGCAAAGAGAGCCAATTGTTTTACCATTCGGTTTTGCTCCGTTCCGCTTTCCATTTCCAATTTATGGACAAATTAGACACCTATGCAGGAATAATGAGCGGGGTGAATATTCGGTCTTATTCCGGTAATTCATTAAATAAAGAGGTAAGTTTCGCCTATAATCTTTATGCGGGAGCCAAATACTATTTTTCACCCAAGTTTGCCGGCAAACTGGAATTTATAGAAGACTTTTCACCTTGGCTTTCTGTCGGCGTCAATTTTAAATTTTAATTCTCTGCCTGAATGAATAGGAATCTTACCATACAATAAAAAGAATGAATGCAATTCCTCCTATCCGGTTGGTAAGCCAACAACTTTCAGGAACGGGCATGCAAACGCCGAAAGAGGTTGTTTCGTGGATGGGAGCTATGCAGGCGCAAGATTATGCCATGGCAAAATGGGGTGTCGGCATACGCTTTTCGGGAAGTACGGACAACATAGTGGAGGAAGCATTCAACCATGGCGAAATTCTTCGTACCCATGTCTTGCGTCCGACTTGGCATTTGGTAGCCCCCGAAAATATTCGCTGGATGTTGTCTTTATCGGCAGACAAGATTAAAGCGTCCGCCCGTTCAAGAGACCGCGACCTGGAAATTACCGAAGAACTGTATAGCCAAGTCAACGGGATTATTCACAAATCATTGGAAGGCAATAATCACCTCACGCGGGAAGCCGTAGGAGAAGCCTTACAGAAAGCGGGAATTGCAGTAGATACTTCCCGCATGATTCATTTTATGATGCGGGCGGAAGTAGAAGGCATTGTTTGCAGTGGCGCTTTGCAAGGGAAATCCCATACGTATGCCTTGCTGGATGAACGGGTACCGCCAACCAAACCTTTGCATAAAGAGGAAGCATTGGCGAAACTCGCCCAACTGTATTTTACGAGCCATTGTCCGGCTACCCTGCAAGACTTTGTTTGGTGGTCGGGCTTATCGCAAACCGAAGCAAAAAAGGGGTTGGAAGCTGTAAAATCCGGTTTTGTTGCGGAGGAAATGAACGGTGGGACATACTGGATAGCCGAACCATTCAAGAATGTGCCAAGTGTAGATACATCCGTTTATTTACTGCCGGCTTTTGATGAATACATCATCAGTTACAGAGACCGGAAAGCGGTTTTGCCTTCGGAGAATCAAAGTAAAGCGGTTTCGAGCAACGGCATCTTTCGTCCAACCATCGTTGCAAACGGGCAGGTGATAGGACTTTGGAAAAAATCGAATACTAAAAATGAACCTGTCCGGTTGACTTTTTTTGAACCCTCCCCTGTTTTTACAAACAATGAGATAAACCAGACTATCTATGCTTTCGGTGCATTTTTAGACTTTTCATCAGGTTGCTTCCAAGTTGGAAAAGAGGTATGCAAGTATGAAGTATAAGGTATTTTCAGCTATACAGCTATAAATTTAACAGTATGTTTCCAATGGTTCTTTGCACTAAAACCGACGTTGGTAAAAAAAGAATAGTTAATGAAGATAGCGTAGCTTCTTTGTTGCTAAGCGCTCAAAGCTATAAAAAAGAGAGCAACTATGGCATATTAGTTGTAGCAGATGGAATGGGTGGGCATGATAAAGGTGAAGTGGCTTCTGATTTAGCAACTAAGAAATTTATTGAGGAAGTTGCCGAAGCGTTATTTCATGCATCTGATGATTCCCGTATTGATTTTAAAAAATTATTAATCAATGCAGTAGATTCTGCCAATAAGGAAGTTTGGGAGATTTCTAAAAATTCAACTAACGGAATTGGAACGACTTTGGTTGCTGCAGTAATTATTAATAAATATGTTTATATTGTAAACGTAGGGGATTCTAGAGCATATTTGATAAAGCCGCAAAAATCTATTCGACAAATAACCAAAGATCATTCAGCAGTTCAAGAGATGTTAGATGCTAAAATCATAACAGAAGGACAAGCAAAAAATCATCCTCGAAAAAATATCATAACTAGAGCTCTTGGTTTGTCCGAACAAATTATACCGGATATTTTTGAGCAAGAATTAAATGATGAAATCTTGATGCTATGCACTGATGGACTATATGGGATGGTTGACGAAAAAGAAATTGTAATGTCTGTAAGTGCTGATTTATTCAATAGCGCTGATACTTTAGTTTCATTAGCCAACAAGCATGGTGGAATTGATAATATAAGTTTAGCACAAGATACCAGTAGGAAAACAAAAGGAGAAGTAGGGTAGGGGCGGGGTTTGCCCGCCTTGAATCGGGGTTTGACATACTATAGGGGTGGGTGGATTCAGGGCGGGTACCCCCTCCCCTACGAGTTGTTATAATTTTTTCAGATTTTTTGTCTGGGTTTTGTCTGTTTCGATAAGGCTGATGGCATAACCGCCACCGGGTGCGGATTGCTGTTTCAACTTGGATTTATTGGTAACAAGCGCCTTGCGAATAGTGTATGCCTGCGGGTTGCTTTTGTAATGAGCCTCCTTGGCGTCGGCATATATGGTGGCAATATAGGTTTTGTCGCTATCAAGGAAATCGAAACGGATGTTGGAGGTAAAGCCTTTTTCTCCGCATACGCTGCCTACAAACCAATTGTTCGTACCTTTTGCTTTACGGGCTATAGTAACGTATTCACCCGGTTCGGCTTCGAGGTATTTGCTGTCTTCCCAATCTACGGCTACCTCTTTAATAAATTGGAATGCATCAGGGAAGCGTTCGTAGTTTTCAATCAAATCGGCTGCCATTTGGAGGGGGCTGTACATGGTAACGTACAAAGCCAACTGATTGACAAGCGTGCTGTTTACATGCGAATTGTTGTCGGGGTTAATTTTCCGGATGTCTTGTTCAAAGATTCCTGGCGTGTAATCCATCGGACCTCCTAATAGACGGGTGAAAGGCAGAATGCTAACGTGATTGGGGTTACTGCCTCCGAATGCTTGATACTCCGTACCGCGCGCCGATTCATTGCCAATCAGGTTAGGATACGTACGGCATATTCCTGTGGGTCGCACTGCTTCGTGGGCATTTACCATGATATGATATTGAGCGGCTTTTTCTATGGCGTGTTGATAATGATTTACCGCCCATTGTCCGTAATGGTGTTCGCCGCGAGGGATAATATCGCCTACATAGCCGCTTTTTACAGCGTTGTAACCATTGTCCACCATGAATTGGTAGGCTTTATCCATATAGAGTTCGTAGTTACGGGTGGAAGAAGACGTTTCGTGGTGCATAATCATTTTCACGCCTTTACTGTTGGCATAATCACGTATTTCGGCAACGTTGAAATCGGGATAAGGGGTGACGAAATCGAATACATGGTTTTTTGAGTTGCCGTACCAGTCTTCCCAACCAACGTTCCAGCCTTCAACCAGCACGGCGTCAAAGCCGTTCTTGGCGGCAAAATCAATGTATTCTTTCACGTGGGCGGTGTTAGCTCCGTGTTTGCCGTTAGGTTTCACTTTTGTATAATCGGTAATGCCTAATTGTACGCTTGGCAAGTCGTCCGTATATGCCCATGCGCTTTTACCGGTAATCATTTCCCACCATACCCCTACGTATTTCACGGGTTTTATCCAAGAGGTATCCGTTAGTTTGCAGGGATCGTTCAAATTCAGCGTGATGTTGGAAGCCAGGATGTTGCGGGCGTCGTTGCTTACAATAATCGTGCGCCAAGGGGAATGGCACGGAGCTTGCAAATGTCCTTTATCACCTTGTGCATTGGGTGTGAGGTGAGATTCGAAGATGAAGTTTTTATCATCCAAGTTGAGGTGCATACAAGCGTAGTCAATCAGCGCCGCTTCGTGGAGGTTGATGTAGAACCCATCGGCGGTTTTCATCATCAATGCCGTCTGTACCCCCGTTTGCGAGAAAGGCGTTTGCGAAGAGTTGGGAGTAATGGCTTGCTGCATCAACTCTCTGATTTCGGAGAGTTTCGATGTGGTGTAGTCGTACTCTTGCGTATCGTAGTCGCCGGGTATCCAAAAAGCGGTGTGGTTTCCCGTCATGGCAAACTGGGTTCTTTCTTCCTTGATGATGAAATAGACAAGGTTCTTTTGTTGGGGAAACTCGTAGCGGAATCCCAAACCGTCATTGAAAAGGCGAAAGCGGATAAGCATCTGTCGGTTGGTGGAAGGTTGGTTCAGTATAACCGCCATTTCATTGTAATGGTTGCGGATGCTTTGGGTTTCACCCCATACCGGACGCCATGTTTCATCGTAAACGGTATTTTGGGTTTGGGTTATTTCAAATCCGTTGTAGAGAGAGGCTTGGGCATCACTGTTTTCCACCTTGTTACTTTCGGGAGAAAAATCGTCGAACTTACGGGAGGGGGCTTCACTTTTGAGTTCCAAACCGAGTTTACTTGGTTTTATCACTTCTATCCCTTGGCAGGTAAGGGCGTATGTAGGAGTTCCCCCGTCTTGCAATGAGAAAGACATAGAGAGGTTTCCATCGGGAGATTTGAGTTCTTGGGCAGAGGCAACGCAAGCGGTTGCAACGAATAAAATATAGAAGAATCTTTTTTGAATCATGTTATCGTTATTTTATTAGTTGAAAATAGAGAGCCGAAAGTTAATAATAAACTCTCAGCTCTCAACTATTTATACTTATTTAAAATTAGTGTACACACGAAAATCGTTTGCCGGTATATCAATCATTGCCAGGGAAGCGGCTACTGATATATCCTTATTATTTATATAGTCGTGCCAAACGCCTGTATGGGGAAAGACACCGGATAGCTCTTATTGTCGTTGGTGAAATAGCCAACTACTACCAATTTATGCATAAGACCGAAATTTAACCAACCTTACACGAAAGCCGGTTAAATAGTCATATCTTTACAAGATGCTGAAAGAATATACGTTGTCCGACTTGCTGTCGCTTCCTTCAAAACACATTGCCTATTATGCCGATACCATAGAAACAATGAAAGAACCGGAAGTAGAATGGCCATACAGACAATCTTTTTATTCGGTAGTTTGGTTTGTACAGGGAAACGGGTTTCATGTAATTGATTTTAACGAATATCAAATCCGGAAAGGAAGGATGTTTCTTGTAAATCCCAATCAAATAAACAATTGGTCGTATGCCGGCAATTGCAAAGGATACACTTTGATGTTTGCCAAATCATTGGCTTCCCAGCTTGGCATTGAGTTCCTGAAACCGTATATTGATGTTGAAAAACAGGACGCATCTTTATTGCGGCTTGTATTTGAAAATTTAATCAGGGATTGTAAGTTGAATAATGACGATTTGCAACATAAAATAATGACTTCCATTCAATACTTTTATTCGTTGGTTGCGGATAAAATACACGATGAAGCTTTTACTTCAAAAAATACCACTATTTTCAGACAGTTTAAAGAACTGATATTGATAAACAACTTTAAAATTCAATCAATGGATAAATATGCCGATACCCTGCATATTTCAACCGCGATATTGAACATTATATGTCAAGACCTGAGCGGTATTTCCGCCAAACAGCTTTTATTGGATTTGAAACTAACCGAAGCCAAGCGATTATTGCTCTACAGCCAGCTTAATATCAATGAAATATCTTTTCAATTGGGATTTGAAGATTCGTCTTATTTCGCCCGTATTTTCAACAAGAAGGCGCTGTTATCCCCAAGCCTTTTCCGGAAAAAGTACCGGAAATAACCCGGAAAATCCTGTAAACATTCCCCGTAACCGGGTTACCTTTACAACTGATTTTAATTCTAAATTAGCGTCATAATGAAAGGTAACGAAAGAAAAAAGGAAAAGAAAAAAGGAAAAGCAGAAAGCGGCAGTCCCAAAAAAATATCGGAATATCAAAAGGGTAAAACAAGCAAACAAGATGCGGAACTGAACTTCAAGCTGAAAGCATGATAGCCGTAAAAAGAGAAGGTATTATACTGGAAAAAACCGGCTTGGCTTTTGAGAATGAAGGCGTAATGAATCCGGCAGTCATTGCCGAAGGAGAAACCGTACATTTGTTTTACAGGGCGGTAAGGGAAGGTAACCATTCAACGATTGGCTATTGCCGCCTGGATGGTCCGCTGCAAGTAGTGCACCGTGATAAAGAGCCGCTTTTATACCCGCAGTTTGACTATGAAAGCCAAGGCATTGAAGACCCCCGGATAGTCAAAATAGACGATGTTTATTATTTGAGTTATACCGCTTACGATGGCGCTAGCGCAGTAGGCGCATTGGCTGTGTCCGGTGATTTGAAACATTTCGTAAAGAAAGGTGTCATTACCTCTCAGTTTACCTATTCCCAATTCGAGGAGCTGATTTGCTCAAAGGGGCATCCGGCTGATAAATATTTCAGATCATACAATAACAGGGAACCCTATACAAGCTCGGGGAAAAAGGTTTACCTCACCGACAAAAACATCGTTTTCTTTCCCCGCAAAATAAATGGCAGGTTCTATTTTTTGCACCGCATCAAACCTGACATACAGTTGATATGTATTGAAAACATGGAGGACTTGACGTATGATTTCTGGATTAATTATTTCCTCGACTTTACGCAACACATCATTTTCGAACCCCGCCACGACCACGAATCCAGTTACATCGGCGGCGGATGTCCCCCCGTTGAATTACCGGAAGGGTGGTTGATGATTTACCACAGCGTACGCGACACCCCCGATGGATACATCTATTCGGCAAGCGTTGCCTTATTAGACCTTGAAAATCCGGCTGTTGAAATCGCCCGGTTGCCTTATCCCTTGTTCAGTCCTGAAACGGAGTATGAGTTGAGGGGAGTAGTCAATAAAGTGTGCTTTCCCACAGGAACGGCTTTGTTTGGAGACCGTCTTTACATTTACTATGGCGCCGCCGACAATTGCATTGCCTGTGCATCCGTTCCGGTAAAAGATTTGGTAAAAGAATTAATATCTCACCAAAGATGAAAGAAATACTGTGTTTGACAAGCTATCCGCCCAGAGAATGTGGTATTGCCACATTCTCCAATGATTTGATACAGTCCGTTCACCGCAAATTCGGCAGCACTTATTCCATAAAAGTATGCGCGCTCGAATCTTCTACGGAAAAGCATATATATTCCGAACCGGTAAAATATACACTCAATACCTCGGATGCTTCCGATTATATCCGTATGTCCGGAAAAATCAACGATGATGCCGGCGTTTCCCTTGTCTTGATACAACACGAATTCGGACTTTTCGGCGGACAGGAAAGCGCATTCCTGCAATTGGTGGAAACCATCGCAAAGCCGGTCATTATCGTTTTCCATACCGTGCTTGCCCACCCCGGAGAATCCTTCAAGCAATACCTGAGAAAGATTATATCGGCTTGTTCGGAGAGTATTGTCATGACACAAACATCCGCGCATATTTTGCAAAGCGACTATCAGATAGCGAACGACAAGATAAGCGTCATACCGCACGGCACACATTTGGTGTCGCACAAGGATAAAAAAAAACTGAAAGAAAAATACAAGGTTTCCGGTCGTTGCGTTCTCAGCACATTTGGACTTTTGAGTTCCGGTAAAAGTATAGAAACTACGCTCGACGCACTGCCTGCGATTGTTAAGGAAAACCCGTCCGTATTGTTTTTAATTATCGGGAAAACCCATCCGGGCGTGTTTAAGACCGAGGGGGAAAGATACCGCGAAGCACTTCAGGCGAAGATTGTAGAACGGGGATTGACCGACTCCGTGCGTTTTGTCAACCTCTATTTAGACCTGCCCGTCTTGTTGGAATACCTCCAGCTTACCGATGTCTATTTATTCACTTCTTCCGACCCGAATCAGGCTGTCAGCGGAACGTTTGTCTATGCTTTAAGTTGCGGATGCCCTATTATTGCCACCCCAATTCCACATGCCTTGGAACTTCTGAATGACAACTCCGGTGTTATTTTCGATTTCAAAGATTCCGTTCAATTGGCAAATGCAACGAACCGATTACTTTCCAATAAAAAATTAATCTCCTGCATGAAGATAGCCGGACTACAAAAAACAGCATCAACGGCATGGGAAAATTCGGCTATTGCCTACGCGCTTTTGTTCAATAAAAAACTGGGTATAAAAACATCGCCTGTTTACTCCTTGCCTCCTCTGAATACGGAACATATCAAGCGGATGAGCCGCGGCTTCGCCATGATTCAATTCTCAAAAGGGAATCGTCCCGACATTAAATCCGGCTATACGTTAGACGATAACGCCCGTGCTTTAATCGCTTTATCCCAAATGTATGCAGAAAGGAAAGACGTATCGTGCGAAACATATATCAAAATCTATCTGAATTTCATTTGCCATTGCTTGCAAACGGATGGCTCTTTCCTGAATTATGTTGACAAAGACATCCTGTTTACTTCTCAAAACAAGGAAGTCGGATTGGAAGACAGCAACGGACGGGCAATTATGGCGTTAGGCTATTTTATTTCCCAGGCCGGCAAGTTTCCCGATACATGGACGCTGGATGCTATCCGGATGATTAAACAAACGTTTCCGGTAATTACCCGCTTGCAATCCCCGCGAAGCATAGCATTTACCATTAAGGGATTATATGGCTATTGGCGGAAATACCCCTCGCCGGAAATATCCTCATTCATCAAACTGTTGGCAGACAAACTTATCAATTGTTATGAGCAAAACAATGAAAGCAAATGGTCGTGGTTCGAAGCCTATTTAACCTACGACAACAGCGTGTTGCCCGAAAGTCTGTTATATGCCTTCTTAGCAACGGGAGATGCCCTATATAAAGAAACAGCCAAAGAATCTTTCGACTTTTTATTGAAGAAAACATTCACCGGTAACCGGATAAAAGTGGTATCCAACCGGGGATGGCTTCAAAAAGAGAGAGAAGGGCAAAAATTCGGGGAACAGCCCGTTGATGTTGCCGGCACAGTAATCGCCCTGCATACTTTTTATACCGTATTTGAAGACGAAGCCTATCTTGCCAAGCAAAAGACGGCGTTTAATTGGTTTTTAGGAAATAACCACCTTCATCAGATTATCTACAATCCTGCCACCGGCGGTTGTTACGACGGCTTGGAAGAAAACAACATCAATCTGAATCAGGGAGCAGAATCTGCAGTATGCTACCTTATAGCCAGATTAGCAATGGATTAAACAAGGTATCCGGAACTTTTCCATAAATAGTTGTTTTTTTAAATGAAAACATGATGGAAACCATTTGTAATGTGTAAATTGTTCTAACTAATTGCAGTTCAGAATTATATGACATATATTCGGCGGTCAGGTTTAGCGCAACCAACTCCAAGTCAGATAATTTGGGTTTCCTGATTTGCTTAATACTTGTGATAGGGGAACAAAGGTTTGTCAATTCTTTGAAAATTAATTTGTAATTTTGTGTCAGATTGTTCATTATATCTAATCGTTTGTTAGACAATTAAATATACGACTTTTGTCAAATGAACAATTTATCTTCTGTTTTTTTTTAAATTCACAACAGATTTAACTATTTTTTTATTATATTTTTGTATCTTTGTACCTAAATGTCGTTTAAACTAAAATAGTATTTATTTATTAAAATTATTATGCAAAAAAAGAATATTAAAGCTGTTTTTTTCGGAGGAATCATTCTCTTTTCTTTCCTTTCATGTATTGACAGCAAGTACGATTTAGGAAAAGACATAGATTTGTCGCTTCGCATAGGAGGAGAAAATTTAACTTTACCAATAGGTAGTTCGGAAAAAATATATCTGAATAGTTTTGTGAAGATAGAAGAAGATGGAATTTTGGATACGTTGGACACGGGCGAATATTATTTGGTGAAAGAGGATGCCGTGGAGGATATAGAAGTGGATATAAAACCGGTGGAAATAAGTGAACCAACATTCCTAATAGAGGAGATTTCTATTGATCCGCATTTTTTTGAAGATTTAGAACTTCCCAATACAGATGGATATACAACAGTACCCATACCGGTGAATCAGGACGGTTCTTTTAAGGTTTCCAACGAAGATATGCCTCCGGAAGTTATACGGATACAATCTTTTGACATAAAGAAAGAAGAAGAGCAGGAATATTATCTGAATATTTCGTTTTCTGCTGAAAATTTAGGAGAGGGTGAACAATTAGATTTGACGGGTTTATGGATACATTTCCCTGATTTTTTTGTTTTCAAAGAAGGGCAACAAGGTCTTGATGACGAGAATACTTATAAAATAGATAACAGCGATGGGAAAGCTTTTTTAACTAAAAATAACCTTAAGTTTGAAAAGCAATTATATGTGGATCGTTTTGAATTTGATGAAACGCGAGGATGGGTAATCCCTAAGACAAACGAGGATGGGGAGGAGAAATTTACTTTTGACATTGACGGGGATGTGAAAATGGGAGATGAAATAAAGGCTATCTTTCCAGGCGATTTGTCAAATCATACGCAGATAATCACTTTAAAAACGGATATTACTTTTGAACCCAGTTCTTTTTCTATTGGTTCCATAAAAGGACAGGTGAACCCCCAAATAGATGTAGAAACGATAAAGATGGCATTGACCGGAATTCCCGATTTTTTGACTGATGACGATGTAAGAATGGATTTAGCAAATCCGGAGGTTTTTCTTCATATAGAGAATCCGTTTGGATTGCCTGTCTATTTCAATTTGGATATGCAAGGTTGGAAAAACCAAGAAAAGACTCACAAAGAGAGTGTTAAAATAGAGAGAATAGCGATACCGGCAAATCTTACTCCCGACCAACCTCCTACTCCAACAACTATTGTTTTTTCCAGATTGGGCGCCCCAAAAAATCACAAGCCGGACTCAGATACCATTTATTATAAGGAAGACAAATTAGGTGATTTGTTTTTGGTTATTCCCGATGAGATAGAATTAAAAATTGAAGCTGAAGTAGATCAAGAGAAACCTCATGTTATCTTTTTTAAAGATACAAAACAGGCTATTAAAATGAGTTATGAAGTAAATCTGCCCTTGTCTTTCGGAAAGAAGCTGGCTATTGTCTATAAAGATACGCTCAGTGGATGGAACGAAAGCATAAAGGATTTGGATATAAAACGAATTAACCTTGAAATGGAAATTCTAAATACAATCCCGCTGGAACTCTCTCTTTCGGGATATGCTATCGACGTTGAAGGTAAGAAATTGGACAGAATGATTGTAGGTATAAAAAATGATGCAACTATACCAGCCTCAGACGGTTCGGAAGTTACCGCTTCCATTACTATAGAAATTGCGGAACTTATTCCCGCCTATGAGGATACTCCCACTGCCATTATGAAAAAAATGGATGGAATTGTTTTGAATATTGCGGCAAGGTCAACCGAAGATATTAATGGCATACCGTTAAACAGTCTGCAATATATCATGTTGCGAGGTGTGAAAGCCAAAGTACCGGGAGGAGTGATATTGAATATGAACTAATGAAGAAAACAAAAAACATACGATAATGAAATATACAGCTACACTCATAATAACGGGATTTCTATGGCTCTTTGCGGTAAATACTCCGGCGCAGGGGCTTCGTTCGAGTTACTTTTTGGAAGGGGTATCATTGCGTCATCAAATGAATCCTTCATTCTTGGGTGAAAAAAATTATATAAGTTTTCCTTTGATTGGAAATACGACTATTGATATGCATAGTAGCGTGGGACTTTCCAATTTCGTGTATAAGTATGACGACCCTGTTTACACGTTGACGACTTTCCTTAATCCGAAGATTGATGGAAACACATTCCTGAAGAAACTTCATACCAACAATAAGATTAGCGCCAATCTTGATTTGACTTTTCTGTCGTTTGGCTTTTATAAGTGGGGTGGTTTTAATACTTTTGAAGTAGGAATGAAGTCGAATACTTCGTTTAACATACCTTACTCGCTCTTTGATTTTATAAAAACCGGAATGGATAAAGAGAAGGTGGAATATCATATCAAGAATTTGGATATACGCACTAATAATTATGTGGAATTGGCATTCGGACATGCACGTTTCATTGATGAAGATTGGCAGGTAGGAGGTAAATTTAAAGTTCTGGTAGGAGGAGCCAATATGCGCACTCACATAGACGATATGTCCATCAAAATGAGTGGGAATGAATGGGATATTGTGGCACACGGAAATTTAGATGTTTCTGTCAAGGGAGGAGCTTTTAAGACGAAAATGTCGGATGCCGACAAACGGAAACAAGAAGGCGACTATGATTTGCCTTCAGGATGGGCTTGTGAACCGGAAGAACCTGAACGGAGACTAATTGATGGCTTTGATTTGAATTCGCCGGGTATCGGCGGTTGGGGAGCAGGAATTGATTTGGGGGTAACTTATAATTTACGGGAAAATCTTGTTGTGTCGGCGGCAATCCTCGACCTTGGTTTTATCTCATGGACTAACATAAAGGGATATAATGACGGAAAAATGCCTTTTAAGTTCGATGGTTTCGACGATTTTGCAGTAAGCGATGATGAATATTCAACCAATAAACCCATAGAAGACCAATTTGACGATATGACAGGCGATTTTGGGGATATGTTTAGTTTTTACGAGAAAGAAGGAAAGGGGAGACGGACTACTATCCTTGCAACGACTCTTAATCTAGGTGTGGAATACAATTTTCCCGACTATGAGCCATTGAGTTTTGGCGCTTTGTCTTCGACCAGATTCAACGGGCTTTATACATGGAGCGAAGTGCGTCTTTCCGCCAATGTCAAACCGGTGAGTTGGTTCAATACGGCATTCACTTACGGACTTTTTAACTATGGTTCGTCCTTAGGTTGGGCGTTTAATTTCCATCCCACAGGATTTAACTTTTATGCCGGTTTCGATTATATGGTAGCAAAGTTGACGCCCCAATTTGTTCCGGTGAATAAACCTAATATAGTAGGAAATCTGGGATTCAGTATTACTTTCTGAAAAGAAGGCGTCGTTTTCTATGATGCGGTTTTTTATTGATAACAAAATTTATGTAAAGGGTGTGTCAAAAGTATGACACATCCTTTTTTGTCAAAGATTCCGATTAAATTTTACGCAACATTTCTGCACACAAAGGTTGGCAAATGATTTTTCGTCTTTGTATATTTATTTTGATTCGTTACGAATACAATGTAAAAAAGAGAATCCAATTGCTTGATTCTCTTTCCCTTGTTGCGGAGACTTGACTCGAACAAGTGACCTTTGGGTTATGAGCCCAACGAGCTACCAACTGCTCCACTCCGCGTTTTATGATTACAAAGATAATTGCTTTTATAATACGATGCAAATATATCGGTAATTTTTTTGCGCCAACCTACCCATTATCAATCCATATAATTAGAAATACCATATATTTGTAAAAATTCTTTTTATGAAACACATTAGAATTATATCTGTTCTTATGCTGGTGGTACTTTTCACTTCTTGCCGGACCGGCAAAAGTATGCAACGTGAAATACAGGCTATACGTTCTAATCTTTATTACGAACTGACCACTCCCGAATACTTGGAGGAAATAACCGATACTATTTATTTAAACTTTATAGATTATTCAAACATTGACTATTATACCACAGTGAAAAAAGCAGGAACAATCTTTGTACCCCTACTTTTTTTTAATTACTCATGGCAGAAATTCAATGTAACCCTCGGTGAAGGTTCCCTCACACAGACCTACCGCGAATTTCTTACGGAAGCTCTTCTTGCTGAATCCAATAGTAGCGCCTGTTTCCATCTAAGGGATAATGCCGCTAATACGGCACCCGACTCAGCTTACAGGCTCAATGTAAAAATACTGCACAACCGCACCTCCTCTGCTATAAAGATGGATAATGTGTTAGTGTTTATGTATTTAGGGGATAATTCAACTTTTTCCTTCCATATTGAAAATTATACAGTGATACCGGCGGTTACAGATTTACGCATTCATGTCCGCCTTACCAAAGGAGATGATTGTTTATTGGAAAAAAACTATCCGGTTCATCACAAACTGAACTATGCAGGAGAAAAATGGACAGATTCGTTTCTTGCCAACAAGGTTTGTGTAAACACTATGACAGAATCTCTATCCGTTGCCACAAAAAAGATGGTAGAAAATATAACGGAGGAACTTCATTTACTCATGTTGCAGAATTCCATACATCGCCCTTTTCTATAGATTCTTTTACAAATCTTTTCGAAATCATAACGCCGGAAAAAAGAGCGTATCGCATAAGAATGGATGGTATTGTTGAATTAATATTGGGTTTTCATTATTTTGGGTAGGGGCGACCCTTGCGACCGCCCTGTTTGCAATCATCGCACCGTTTGCGACATTCATTTTCCATATTTTGAAATCCATTCACGGGCATTGACAAAGGCTTCTATCCAGGGAGTAATTTGGTCTGCGGTGATGCGGTTGGCAGGGTAGTAAGCGTTCTGCCAGGGAAAGACGGCGCGTTCCAAATGTGGCATCATTGCCAAATGACGACCATCGGCGCTTGCCAACGCTGCAACGGAATAGTCGGAACCGTTTGGATTGCCGGGATATTCGTTGTAATTGTATTTTGCCGCTATGTGATATTGATTTTCTTCGTAAGGAAGTGAGAATTTACCTTCGCCGTGGGCTACCCAGATTCCTAATTTGCTATGGCTCAAGGAACCGAACAGGATACTATGGTTGACTGGAATGGTAATGCTGATAAACGAAGATTCGAATTTGCGTGATTCATTGGGTAGCATCTTTCCTTTTTTTTCGTGTCCGGGATTGATGAGCCCAAGTTCCATCATCAGTTGGCAACCGTTGCAGACGCCTAATGATAACGTATCTTTGCGCGCATAGAAATTGTCGAGTGTTGTTTTTGCTTTTTCATTGAACAGGAATCCTCCCGCCCAACCTTTGGCGCTACCCAATACGTCGGAATTGGAAAAACCTCCGCAGAATACAATCATATGGACGTCTTGCAATGTTTCATTTCCTGAAATAAGGTCGGTCATCGTTACGTCTTTCACATCAAAGCCTGCCAAATAGAGAGAGTATGCCATTTCACGCTCCCCGTTTGTTCCTTTTTCGCGTAGGATGGCGGCACGGATACCGCTTGGCGTACGGCGGTTGGGATTAATGGAATATTGTGAAAACTTTCCTTTGAATGTAGTGGGGAAAACAAACTCTACCGGTTGCTCTTTGTAGTTTTCCATACGTTTCTCAGCGCATCCGTTCATGGATTGTTTGCAATCTAAGAGGTAGGAAGAAGAATACCATACCTCACGCAGATAATCCACGTCGAACTGAAAGGTTGATTCGTCTTTTGATACCGAGATATAGCGTTTGTCGTCCGGTTTACCGATTATCGCAAATCCTGTTCCGTTTTCTTCCAGGATTTTCTCTACTTCGTTTTTGTGTTTATCTTTTACTTGGATAATAACGCCCGGATTTTCGGCAAATAATATTTTTATAATATCTTTTTCGGCAAGTTGGTTGAGATTGATTTTCATTCCCCCTTTTGTATGAGGGAAACACATTTCAAGCAATGTTGTGATTAATCCGCCGGCTGAAATGTCGTGTCCTGCCAGGATTAGGTCTTTGTTAATTAATTCTTGTACAGCGAGGAAAGTATCCCGGAAGTATTCGGCATTTTGTACGCAAGGCACGTCGTTGCCAATTTTTCCTAATGACTGCGCCAAGGCGGAACCACCCAATTTTAAGGCGTCAAAACTGAAATCAATGTGGTAGAACGTGGAATTTTTGTCGGGAACGCTTAGCTGCGGGATAACTTTTTTTATATCCGATACTTCCGCTCCTGCCGATATGATAACCGTTCCCGGAGAAATCACTTTGCTTCCGTCCGGATATTTCTGCGTCATGGAGAGAGAATCTTTTCCAGTGGGAACGTTGATTTTCAATTTGCAGCAAAAATCGCTCAATGCTTTGACGGCTTTATATAGTCTGGCGTCTTCCCCTTCTTGGGAACGACAGGGCCACATCCAATTGGCAGATAAGGAAAGGCTATCCAAACCGTCTGTCAGAGGCGCCCATATTATGTTGGTCAACGCTTCTGCAACAGCCAGTATCGATCCGGCTTCCGGGTCAGCCAAAGCGGCTTGCGGAGCATGACCGATGGAAACGGCAATGCCTTTTACGCCGCGATAATCGAGAGCAGCTACACCGCAATCGCTTACCGGCAATTGGAGTTCGCCTTGACATTGTTGACGGGCTATTTTTCCTGTTACCGAGCGGTCAACTTTGTTCGTCAACCAGTCTTTGCAGGCTACCGCTTCCAATTGCAATACGTTGGTAAGGTATTTTTGCAAGCCGGATGTTTTATAGGCGGGGTTTTCGTAATAGTGTTCTACTGTGTTGTCTTTCAGGTATGTTTCCGGCGAAGAACCGAACATTTGCTTTATCGTCAGATCGAACGGACGGATGCCGTCCGCCTGTTGAAAGGCAAAATGCCCGTCTCCGGTTGTTTCGCCTACCACGTACATGGGTGCGCGTTCGCGTCCGGCAATTTTGCGGACGTGGTTTACTGCTTCTTCTTTGATGAGAAGCCCCATGCGTTCTTGGGATTCATTGGCAATGATTTCTTTGGCAGATAAGGTTTTGTCTCCGATAGGGAGTTGGTTCATGTCAATCAGTCCGCCGCAGTCTTCTACTAATTCCGAAAGGCAGTTGACGTGTCCGGCAGAACCATGGTCGTGAATGGAGACAATGGGATTTTTATCTTCTTCGCATAAAGCGCGTATAACGTTGTAGGTGCGTTTTTGCATTTCGGCGTTGGCGCGTTGCACGGCGTTTAATTCGATGCTATTATCGTATCGTCCTGTGTCCACGGATGATACGGATCCGCCGCCTAACCCGATGCGGTAATTGTCGCCGCCCATCACTACTATTTTGTTCCCGGTTTGCGGTTTTTCTTTGAGGCTGTCGCGTCGCGCGCCGTAGCCTACGCCTCCTGCCAGCATGATTACTTTGTCATACCCATAAAAAACGTCGTTTTCCTTGTGTTCGAAAGTAAGGACAGATCCGCAAATTAACGGCTGTCCGAATTTGTTTCCGAAGTCCGAAGCTCCGTTTGAAGCTTTGATTAGAATCTGTTCAGGCGTTTGATACAACCAGTTGCGCAGGAATAAACGCTGTTCCCAGGTACGTTCCGCGTTGGTACGTGGATAAGAGGTCATATATACGGCTGTTCCCGCTATGGGCAGTGAGCCTTTACCGCCTCCCATGCGATCCCGGATCTCGCCGCCTGTTCCCGTTGAAGCGCCGTTGAATGGCTCTACTGTTGTAGGAAAATTGTGTGTTTCCGCTTTCAGCGAGATAACGGTTTCTATATCTTTTATGGTGAAATAACCGGAAGTGGAATGGTCTGCGGGGGCAAATTGTTCTACGACAGGACCTGCGGCAAAAGCCACATTGTCTTTGTAGGCTGAAATAATCCGGTTCGGATTTTCTTGTGTTGTTTTTTTTATCAGTTGGAAGAGGGAAGATTCCATTTCTATGCCGTCAATGATGAATGTTCCACCGAATATTTTGTGACGGCAGTGTTCCGAGTTGATTTGTGCGAAACCGAATATTTCGGAATCCGTGAGTTTACGTCCTAAATCGTTCCCTACTTTTTTAAGATAATCCATTTCTTCTTTGGAGAGGGCAAGACCTTCTTTTTCATTGTATGCTTCGAGGTCATCAATATAAAGAATGGGTTCCGGTTTCCGGCGGGTGGTGAACAGGTCTGAGTCCAAGCCTTCGTACATGCGTTGTAACATAGGGTCGTAACTGTCTTTTTCGTTTTTTGCGGGAAAGTATTCTTCTATTCGGGTAATGCCTATAATGCCCATGTTTTGGGTAATTTCCACCGCATTGGTACTCCACGGGGTTATCATTTCCCTGCGGGGTCCTATGTAATGACCGGTCAATTTTTCTTGTGTTTCGGGCATGGCTTCTCCCAAAAGCCAGCAGAGTTTTTTTATATCTTCGGAGGTGAGCTTATGGTTGTGCTCTACAGCAATTAGGCTGTTACAAGAAGTCCGGAAAAAAAGAATCATAAATAAAGCGTATAATTAGGTAAATAATTCAAGTTAATACTATTCGGTTTCATCATATAATTTTCCTTTTACCATTGCATGGGCAATTTCTATTTGTAAACTTTCGTCAAAATCCTGACAATTAACAATGCAATATGTAATCCGGTGCAGTAAATCATCGTCAATGTGTGAGGCTGCAATATGATAAACAATAGCTTCCATTCGCTGCATAAATTGAACGGAAGCCCAATAATGTCCATTTTTATGCAGAAAATAGACGCCAAGTGTCAATGCAATTCGTTTATTCCCATCGTTAAAAAAATGCCCTGAACAAAACCGGAAAACCAAATAACTCAACTTGGAAACAAAATCAGGATAATATACATCATTTTGAATAAAATCAAGAACACTTTCTATGCCGCCCTTATCCCTAATGCCGGAAAAACCGCCCCCGCTCTTTTCAATCGTTTTTTGATAGACAGTCAACGTTTCTTCGAATGATATGTATTTTATCTCATTCATTTTCAGCTTGTTTTAAACGTTTCAATACCTCTTTATTCTCTTCCAGAATCGTATCAAAGTCGATAGATTTATCGCCAATAAAACGGTCAAACTCTTCGGGGGTTAGCGCTTTCACATATTCGGCAATATTGCTGTGTAAAGCATCCCTAAATCCCAAATCGCGCGAAGCCATCTTTGTACGGACATCGTTTAAATGTGGTTGTTGGAAAGGATGTTCCGCAAACTTATCTATAATTGTATAAACTTCTTGTTGCGATACTAATTGGTTTTCTTTTTCCTTGAATGCTTTTTCAATCTCATATCCTACCCCATTTTCAAACGAAGCAATCAGAAGTAGTACTTCGGCATACATTGTATCTCGCGCTCTGTCGTTTTCTTTCAATTTCAGTACCGCTTTATATTCTTTTGCATTTTCTTTAAAAACGGCTTTATAAATATAATCAGTAATATCGGCATATTTCATAGTTGGATGCCCTTCCACGTATCTGCCAATGGTTGAAGTTAGTGTTTTACGATAGTTAACTTCTGCAATAGCGCTCGACAAGTAGTAATCTGCATCACGACGATTGATATATTTTGTGCCTCCACCGGTGCGCTCATTAATACTTGCAACCACAATGTCAAGAATAACGTTGCGTACTTGCTTTGCTTTTTCACTTTCGGAAAGCAACATACCAATGTTCAGAAAAGCACGAAAATTAAACAAACCCAATAAGGTGGTTTTGGTCGCCTCATTAATGAGGCGACCAAATTGTAACTTAAACTCTTTCAATGATTTACCCCTACATAAAAAATATCCGTTATGTTTCAGTTCGTTTTCATAAGTGGTTAAATATCTCTCAATAGTAGATACTCCTACTTCGTAAAAATCTGCCACCATTTGTTTGGTAAAACAATATTGGTCGTTGAATAACAAGGCAGGTACATTTAACTTTTCCCGAATCGCAGTAATCGCAATTTTATTGTTTAAGACATTTTGTCTTTCTATGGTTGATACTACTAAATCTTTCTTCATATCCATTTGATTTAATTGCTTTTATTAACGCCTCAATTCTTTAAAATAATTCAAGTTGCCGATTATAATCTGCTATAAACATAAGCGTCAACCCTCTGCCTTTGTATTATCACAAAAGCAGGAAGACTGAGTCTATGGTTATAAAAACCGTTGCAATATATGTATTTTTTTGGATGAACTATTTAAATCCACGCATCATAAGAAAGCCATATTTACAAAAAACAAAATCCCGCCAAAATCACTTTGACGGGACACTGCTCAATGATTGAATCTTCTGTCTTGTAATCACTGCAATAAAATTATGACTAACTAATTAAATCTGTGATGCAAAGTTAAGACATTTTTTATTCTTGCTGCAATCCCTAAAATAGGGTATTTTTTAGTGGACGGAATACTTATATATAGGGACGATCCTGCAAACTATCAATGATTATGCGTATGAGCGCTAATCTGCCACTTCAAAATAGTCTTTCAATTCTTTTTCTGCTGAGTTATTCTCATTTTTAATGTCCCGGATTATAATTCCATGTTCAAGTAGCGCTATCCGCGGACAGACATCAACCATGTGATTCAGGTTATGACTAGATATGAGTACAGTAACACCGGCTTCTTCATTATATTTCCCCAACATTTGTTTGATAATGGATTGAGAACTTGGGTCGAGGAAATTGAAAGGCTCATCCAATATCAACAATTGCGGACGATGGAGCATGGCGGATATGATGCCTATCTTCTGTTTATTCCCTGCAGAAAAGTTGCGAATGTATTTCTTTTGTTCCAACACCTCCCCATTCATAAATCGCTCAAAAGGTGCAAGCCGTTCATTGACATCTTCTTTGCTCATTCCATACATTTTTCCGATGAAGTAGAAATATTCTTCGGGAGTGAGGTAATCTATCAGAAAACTATCGTCAATGAAAGCTCCTGTGAAAGTTTTCCAATCTTCACTTTTGCTTACGTCAACGCCATTGACGGTAACGGAGCCGTTGCCGGCTTTCAATAAATCAAGCATCAGGCGAAACAGGGTGGTTTTGCCCGCACCGTTGTTTCCTACTAATCCAACCATATCACCCCGGTTGATAATATAATTGTCAATGTCAATGGCTTTCTTTTCGCCAAAACTCTTTTGTAGATTATTAATGTTAATCATAAATAGTAATAACAATATGCAACAAATAAATTATAGTACACGATAAAATCAGACGGTAATACTAGTTATTACCTCGTATTTCTAAATCCTTCCATATTTTTATATCGCCTTTTCATAAACCGGATATATATGTTTTTTATCCATAGATGAGCTGTTAGTACAAATATTAAACCAAGGATTAACAGTATCCATTGAGCTGCATTTTCTCCCAAAAAGGTATCTAACAACCGACAAAATAGGATGGGAAAAAAGAATGCGCCCATCGCTATCAAATTTTGATAAGCTGTGCCCGTATTTTGCTTTCCGGAAAGCCCTTCGTTCAATGGAACGGTTTTGTTGTTATATACTGCCAACTGGAACAGGGCAAAATAAACGACTCCGATAGAAAAAAACATATACGAGATAGCGGAGAATACAGACAATTTACCGGTTACCATGGCAGGAATCATCCATACGAAAGGAATGAGAACGCTGATACTATACAGGTAATATTTGGCTTTAAGCAGGTTGAAAATGGATTCTTTGCGAGTCATCAATCCGTCCAGATAATTTCCTTCAAAGCTCATGGTTTGGGAAAGAAATCCTACACCGAAAACAACAAAGCTATATATGATGATAAAGTTCTTCATGATAGCATTGTCATAGATAGTGGAGAAGCTAAGGAGAACAGAAAAAAGAATCACAATAATACCAAAGGTGCGTAACGACATTTTGCACCGTTTATTGCGTGTCAGCATTTTAAGTTCCAAGCGGAAGAACTCGCCTATTTCACCGTAACGTTCTAAAAAAGTATATTCCGAGACATGCTTCACTTTGGCGTCTTCCACCTTATTTATTTCGGAATAAACAATTCGCTTTATGATGTTTCTATTTACTAACCAAATGAGAGCGATAAGTATCAGTACACCTAAAAAAGCTAAAATATTTCCTACGATAAAAGCCTCGCCGAGGTTCATGGTGAAAGTAGTAATGGGATGATTATCCGGTACGAACTCCAAAGCGGCAAGAATGCCGTACACCGCAATAGGAAGTACAATCCACCATATCCTCTCGTTGAGTAACGTACGGCAGAGCAAATACCAATAATTATTGAATACTACGAGCAAGTAGATACCCAGACTATACGTAATAATTCCTGTGATACCGAAAAAGCGCATTACGGTAAGAATGGCAAAGGGAACAAACAGGAAAAACCATATAATATTGAAACTGCTTAATCCGGAACGAAGTAACAAGAAATCAAGCGCTCTGTTTTTTTTAATGGGAAGCAGTAGGTAGGGTTTGACTTCCTGCGTCGGGGTCTTTTGAAAAAGGAAGCGCATCAGGAAGTCTATAATAAGGATAGCAAGAAGCGCTTTGTTGAGGATATGGTAAGGCTCCATGCCGGGAAAACCGTCCCTAAACGCATAAGCAAGTCCGGTTCCGATAAAGATAAGGTAGCCTGCACAAAACACAGCCATAAAGTACATAAAAAGCTTCCCAAACTTATTTTTTTCGTACATCGGATGACGTTTGGCTGCTAATTTCCCGTGCCGACGAAGGTCATTGAAAAACATTTTTTTAATTTTAAAATAATCTAAAGCATTTTGAAGTGATTGTGTAAAAGTAGAAGATTTATTTCAATTCGCCAATCAAAATAGAAGTTACTGAACTTACGTGGATATGCAATGGAGGTATTATAGTGTAGTGTAGTATTCCTGCACAATGGTTTTAACTTCTTTTAAGGCGATGTTTGGTTGGATTAGAGCTTTGTAGCATTCATTTGAGTGAAAAATACTTACTTTCGTATTTTATTTCAAAGCTCTGATTCAACTAAGGGAGAGAAGGTATGAGGCGGATTGTTCCGGTTGTGATAGGTTTATTGCTTTTTTCTGTTGACGTTGTTTCGCAGGAAAATGCGCTTGTGGGTGCGGATTCAGTCCGGTTGAGTTTGTTGACGTGCGCTCCGGGTAAAGAAGTGTATTCCTTGTTCGGGCATACGGCTATTCGTTATGAATGTCCGGAAAAACATATAGATTGGGTATTTAATTACGGGATATTTGACTTTGACGCTCCTAATTTTATTTGGCGATTTGTAAAAGGGGAGACTGACTATTTGTTGGGGGTAACGAGTTTTGGGCGTTTCGTGGAGGAGTACCGTTATTACAATCGTTCCGTATGGCAACAGACGTTGAATTTAACGGCGGAAGAGAAAGGGAAATTGGCAGGGTTTTTAATGGAGAATGCCCGTCCGGAAAATCGAAAGTATCGTTATAATTTCTTGTATGACAATTGCGCTACCCGTCCGCGAGATAAGATAGAGGAGTGCCTTGATGGCAACCTGCATTATATAAGTAACGACAAGGGGCGTACTTTCCGGGAGATTATCCATGAGTTTACCGCCGGAAACGAATGGGCGTGTTTTGGTATGGATTTTTGTTTGGGACAAGAAACCGATAGGTTGATAGACGACCGGCAAAAAATGTTTGCACCGTTGTATTTGATGTCTTATATGGCTTCCGCTGTGGTAACAGACAATAAGAATGAGCAGAGGTTGCTTGTATGCGATACTTATACGTTGGTAGAAGAAGTGAAAGAAACGGAAGGTTCTGTTTTTGCGGGTTTTCCTTTTACGCCGCTGCAAACGTTTTCTATCCTCTTGTTTATAGTGGCTTTGATTACGGCTTTCGAGTGGAAGAAACGGAGGCTGCTATGGTGGGTTGATTTGGTTTTGTTTACTGTCTATGGTGTCAGTGGGTGTATTGTCGCCTTTTTGATTTTCTTTTCGGAACATCCTGCGGTAAGCCCCAATTATCTGATTGTTGTGTTTCATCCCCTGCATATTTTGTTTTTACCTTGGGTAATAAGGCTGGAGATAAAAAAGAAAAGGAATCTGTATCATCTGTTGAATTTTATAATTTTAATTCTTTTTATACTGCTTTGGGGGATAATACCACAGAGAATCCATTTAGCGGCGCTACCTTTGAGTTTGTGTTTATTGCTGCGTTCAATGAGTAATCTTATTTTAACATCTAAAAAAACCGGATGAAAACACATGTATTATTTTTCGTACTGATTTTATTGACATTTACGGATTTATCCGCCCGTTCTGTGCCTGTTGTTCCTAAATTAGTGATAGGGATAACCATAGATCAATTGCGTACGGATTATGTGGAAGCGTTTTTCGACTTGTTTGGCGAAAACGGTTTTAAACGTATCTGGAAGGAAGGCAGGGTGTATGGCAATATAGAATATACGTTTGTCAATCCGGATCGCGCTTCGGCTGTTGCTGCTATCTATACGGGGACAACTCCTTCACTCAACGGGATTATTGGAGAATATTGGATGGATAGAGCTACTTTGCGTTCTGTTCATTGTACGGACGATTATGCTTTTATGGGGAATTACACGGATGAGAGTTCGTCGCCTGCCCGTTTGCTTACTTCTACCCTTGCCGACGAATTGAAAGTGGCTACGAAAGGCAATGGGTGGGTGTATGCCATTTCTCCTTTTCGCGAGGCTGCTCTTTTTGCAGCCGGACATGCGGGAGACGGCGCTTTTTGGTTGGAGGGCAATACGGGAAAATGGTGTGGAACGACTTATTACAAATCTTTTCCTACATGGGTGAGCCGGTATAATGAAAGAAGTTCTGTTGATTTCCGGATAGAGAGTTTAGTGTGGTCGCCTCTTTTACCTGTACGCAAATACACGTATCTGATTTCCGAATGGGGGAAAGAGACTTTCAAATATAAGTTTGAAGAGAAAAGAGCGAATAAGTACAAACGTTTTGTTACTTCTCCTCTTGTTAATGACGAGGTGAACGCGTTGGCGGAAGAGTGTTTAAACTATAGCCTTATTGGTAAGGACGAGATACCCGATTTGCTTTTGTTGACTTATTATGCAGGACTTTACAACAACATGAGTTCGATTGAATCTTCTTTGGAGATACAGGATGCCTATGTGCGGTTGGATAGATGTCTGGCGCAGTTGATAGAATTGGTGGAGAAAAAGTACGGATTACAAAATGTGGTTTTCGCCGTTGTTTCTACCGGACAAACCCAACCGGAAGCTTCCGATTTAAGTAAATACAAGATACCGGCGGGAGAGTTTTATTTGAATCGTTGCGCTGCTTTGTTGAACATTTACTTGATGGCTGTTTATGGCGAGGGGCATTATGTAGAGGCTTATTACGACCGGCAAATCTATCTCAACCGGAAACTGATAGAAGACAGAAGATTAAGTTTGACGGAAATACAGGACAAGTGCGCCGACTTTCTGATACAATTTAGCGGAGTAAAAGATGTTTATTCGGCACACAGGTTGTTGTTAGGAACTTGGACGCCGGATAGGGATAAGATAAAAAACGGTTTTAACTACCGGCGATCGGGAGATGTATGGATTGATGTGTTACCCGGATGGACGGTTGTGAACGAAAATCCGGTGATGAACAAAACGGTTAGGTATGCTCACGCTCCGGCTCCTTTACTTTTTATGGGTGGAGGGATAAAGCCCGACGTCATATATACGCCCGTAAGCGCCGGTTGCATGGCTCCTACCTTGGCGCATTTAATGAAAATACGCGCGCCGAATGCTTGTACGGAGAGATTGCTTTTTGGAATAGATTGAAAGACTGTACGAACAGATAGAAGGAAGTTTATTTTTAAATAAAATAGTTAATAGCATGGGATTTAATGAATTTATAGGTACGCTCTTTGGAAACAAAGCTGTCAGGGATATGAAAGAGGTTCAACCGTGGGTTGTAAAAGTCAAAGCTGCTTATCCGGATATTGCTCAACTCGATAACAATGCTCTCCGCGCCAAAACCGGAGAACTGAAACAATATATTCATGGTTTGGTCGAAAAAGAACGGACGAGGGTTGAGGAGTTGAAAGCAAGTATTGAACAGACTGAAATGGAAGACCGCGAAGATATATTTACTGAAATAGACAGAACGGAAAAAAAGATACTCGACCTCTATGAAAAAGCGTTGGACGAAGTCCTTCCCCTTGCCTTTTCCATTGTGAAAGAAACGGCTAAACGCTTTACTGAAAATGCAGAAATAACGGTTACTGCTACGGAGTTTGACCGTACATTGGCTGCGACAAAGGATTTTGTTCGCATAGAAGGCGACAAAGCTATTTATCAAAATCACTGGATAGCCGGAGGGAGTGAAATTACCTGGAACATGATCCATTACGATGTACAGCTTTTCGGGGGCGTGGTGCTGCACAAGGGAAAAATAGCCGAAATGGCCACAGGCGAGGGGAAAACTCTTGTCGCTACGTTGCCTGTGTTTCTTAATGCATTGACCGGAAACGGCGTGCATGTGGTAACCGTAAATGATTATCTTTCCAAACGCGACTCGGAATGATGGGACCGCTTTATCAGTTTCATGGGCTGGACGTGTATTGCATAGACGAGTACCAACCTAATTCCGATGCCCGCCGGCAGGCTTATATGGGGGATATAACATTCGGTACGAATAATGAGTTCGGCTTTGATTATTTGCG
>SNRY01000122.1_pt1 | contig 28409 bp, 25 predicted proteins | sample 4693421 | NCBI WGS metagenome assembly SNRY01 (sample SAMN11003215, study PRJNA524138) | termite gut metagenome | isolation source: Bacteroidetes bacterial symbionts from single cell of protist host amplifed... | host: Streblomastix strix ... | reverse complement strand
GCTTTGTGTTCAGAACCCAAATGGGGGAAATCAGCATTCATGCGCAAAAGCTAACGGTATTGGCTAAATCCGTTCGCCCGCTTCCTATCGTAAAATACAAAGACGGAGTGGCTTATGATTCTTTTGACGACCCAGAACTCCGTTACCGCCAACGTTACGTGGACTTGGCAGTGAATGACGGCATCCGGGACATTTTCATCAAACGCACCAAGATATACACTTCCATGCGCGAGTATTTCAACTCGAAAGGATATATGGAAGTAGAAACTCCCATTCTGCAAGCTATTCCGGGAGGAGCAACCGCGCGTCCGTTCATCACCCACCACAATGCGCTGGACATTCCGTTGTACCTCCGCATTGCCGACGAACTGTATTTGAAACGCCTGATTGTAGGAGGGTTTGAAGGGGTGTATGAGTTTTCAAAGAACTTCCGCAACGAAGGGATGGACAGAACACACAACCCTGAGTTTACTTGCATGGAGATATACGTGGCTTACAAAGATTACAATTGGATGATGACTTTCACCGAAAACATGATTGAAAAAATCTGTTTGGATGTGAACGGAACGAGGGAGATACGGATGGGCGACCGCATTATCAACTTCACCCCCCCCCTACAAGCGCGTAACCATACTGGATGCTATCAAAGAATTCACGGGATACGACCTCGCGGGAAAGAGCGAAGACGAAATACGCCAAATATGCCGGAAACTGAATATGGAAGTAGACGACACAATGGGCAAAGGTAAACTCATTGACGGGGTATTTGGCGAATTTTGCGAAGCCAACTACATACAACCTACCTTTATTATTGATTACCCCATTGAAATGTCTCCCCTCACCAAGCGTCATCGCAGCAATCCTGAGCTTACCGAGCGCTTTGAACTCATGGTAAACGGGAAAGAACTTTGCAATGCTTATTCCGAATTGAACGACCCGATAGATCAATTGGAACGCTTCCAGGACCAACTCCACTTAAGCGAAAAGGGGGATGATGAGGCTATGTTTATTGACATGGATTTTGTCCGCGCATTAGAGTATGGCATGCCTCCTACTTCCGGTATGGGTATCGGAATGGATCGCCTCGTCATGTTGCTCACGGGGCAAACAGCCATTCAAGAAGTGCTTTTCTTCCCGCAGATGCGTCCGGAAAAGACGGTAAATAAAGCCGCCGCCGACTCCAAGCCATGAAATTAACCGGTAAAATAGCGATAATGGGGGGAGGTAGTTGGGCTACAGCTATTGCCAAGATGGTTTTGAATCAGGAAGGGACTATAAATTGGTATATGCGGCGGGACGACCGTATAGCGGATTTCAAACGGCTGGGGCATAATCCGTCTTATTTGACGGGGGTGAAGTTCGACCTTAAACGGATTCATTTCGATTCCAACATTAATGAAATAGTGAAGGATTCGGATATACTTATCTTCGTTACCCCGTCGCCATACTTGAAATCTCACCTGAAAAAGCTCAAAGTCAAACTAACCGGCAAGTTCATTATAACCTCTATCAAAGGGATTGTTCCTGACGAGAACCTCATTGTATCGGAATATTTTGCGAAATTCTTTGGAGTGCTGCCGGAGAACATCGCCGTATTAGGAGGTCCCTGCCATGCCGAAGAAGTGGCATTGGAACGTCTCTCTTACCTTACGATAGCCTGTCCCGACAGAGAAAAAGCATGTATCTGCGCTCGCAGATTGGTGGGGAGTTATATCAAAACATCCGTTAGCGACGATGTGGCAGGCATTGAATACAGTTCCGTATTGAAGAATGTATATGCCATTGCCGCAGGTATTTGTAGCGGTTTGAAGTATGGGGACAATTTTCAAGCCGTACTCTTGTCCAATGCCGTCCAAGAGATGAACCGCTTCTTGAATACGGTACACCCCTTGGATAGGAATATAAATGAATCTGTTTATTTAGGCGATTTGTTGGTTACGGCTTACTCCAATTTCAGTCGCAACCGCACCTTCGGCACAATGATCGGAAAAGGTTATTCCGTCAAAAGCGCACAAATGGAAATGGAAATGATAGCCGAGGGGTATTATGGCACGAAGTGTATCAAAGAGATAAACAAACATTATCATGTCAATATGCCTATATTGGACGCCATGTACAATATCTTGTACGAACGCATCTCCCCGATGATAGAGATAAAACTGTTGACGGATTCGTTCAGATGAAGTATTGAGTATAGGATTCCGTCCGATAACAGCCTGACAATTAAACACCACAATTATGATAAGCATCAACATTGACAAGACAGTTGGATTTATTTCCAAAGAAAGTATTTCGGCTTACGCAGCCAAAACCAAAGCCGCACGGGAAGCATTAGAAAATGGAACAGGCAAGGGTAACGACTTCTTAGGCTGGTTACACCTGCCGTCTTCCATCAGTAAGGAACATGTAGCAGACTTAAAAGCTACCGCAAAAACGTTGAGGGATAATTGCGACGTAGTAATCGTAGCAGGTATTGGGGGGAGTTATTTGGGAGCGCGTGCCGTAATCGAATCCCTTTCAAACAGTTTTAGTGGATTGCAGGAAAAGAAGAACGACCCTGTTATTATCTATGCAGGTCATAACATAAGCGAAGATTATTTATATGAACTGACCACTTTTTTGAAAGATAAAAGATTCGGCGTTATCAACATTTCCAAGTCAGGAACAACAACCGAAACGGCTTTAGCTTTCCGTTTGTTGAAGAAACAATGCGAAGACCAACGTGGAAAAGAAACAGCACGCAAAGTCATTGTTGCCATTACTGATGCCAAAAAAGGAGCAGCCCGCATTACGGCAGATAAGGAAGGATACAAATCGTTTATTATCCCCGACAATGTAGGCGGGCGTTTCTCTGTTCTTACCCCGGTAGGTCTATTGCCCATTGCCGTTGCCGGATTCGATATTGAAAAGCTTGTGGAAGGCGCACGCGAAATAGAAACAGCTTCCGGCGTCAACGTTCCTTTTGAAAAGAATCTTGCTGCGATATATGCCGCCACCCGCAACGAACTGTATAAACAGGGCAAGAAGATAGAAATCCTTGTAAACTTCAACCCCAAACTTCATTCTGTAAGTGAATGGTGGAAGCAACTCTACGGAGAGTCCGAAGGCAAGGAAAACAAAGGTATCTTCCCTGCTTCAGTGGATTTCTCAACGGATTTACATTCTATGGGACAATGGATACAAGAAGGCGAAAGAAGCATATACGAAACGGTTCTTTCCGTTGAAAAGACAAACCATACCCTTGCCGTTCCTTCTGACGAAGCAAACCTTGACGGGTTAAACTTCTTAGCCGGTAAACGGGTGGACGAAGTAAACAAAATGGCGGAACTCGGTACGCAATTAGCTCACGTGGATGGTGGCGTACCCAACATACGCATTGCCATTCCCGAACTTAACGAATATAACATCGGACAATTATTGTATTTCTTTGAAATAGGGTGTGGCATCAGTGGCTATCTGCTGGGTGTCAATCCGTTTGACCAACCGGGGGTGGAAGCATACAAAAAGAATATGTTTGCATTACTCAACAAGCCGGGGTACGAAGCAGAATCAAAGGCAATACAAGCAAGAATTTAAAGCCTTTTCCACTTATATCATGGCATCAAAACCCACTATTCCCAAAGGAACGCGTGACTTCTCGCCAGTGGAAACGGCGAAACGCAATTATATATTCAATACCATTCGTGAGGTATATCATCTGCACGGCTTCCAGCAGATAGAAACTCCTGCTATGGAAATGCTCTCCACGCTGATGGGGAAGTATGGAGAAGAAGGAGATAAGCTGCTTTTTAAGATACAGAACTCCGGTGATTATTTTTCGGGATTGACGGATGAAGAGCTGTTAAGCCGTAATGCTGTGAAACTGGCTCCCAGGTTTTGCGAGAAGGGATTGCGTTATGACCTCACCGTCCCCTTTGCCCGCTATGTGGTGATGCATCGCGATGAAATAGCTTTCCCTTTCAAACGTTATCAAATTCAGCCGGTGTGGCGCGCCGACCGTCCGCAAAAGGGGCGTTACCGCGAGTTTTATCAATGTGATGCCGATGTAGTGGGAAGTGATTCTTTGTTGAACGAAGTAGAACTGATACAAATCATTGATACGGTGTTCCGTCACTTGGGTGTGGGCGTATGTATCAAAATGAACAACCGCAAGATACTGTCCGGAATAGCCGAAATCATAGGTGAAGCCGATAAGATAACCGATATTACGGTAGCCATTGATAAATTAGACAAAATAGGACTGGAGAATGTCAACCAAGAGTTGGCAGACAAAGGCATTCGCGCCGAAAGCATTGCCAAACTGCAACCCGTTATCCAACTCAGTGGAACAAATATCGGCAAACTGGATGCTCTCCAGCGGATATTAGCGGCAAGTGAAACCGGTTTGAAAGGGATAGAAGAGTGTAGGTTTATCCTTTCCGCACTTGAGTACCTTGATGTAAGGAATGAATTGGAACTCGACCTCACGTTGGCTCGCGGGTTAAACTACTACACCGGCGCTATTTTTGAGGTGAAAGCCCTTGATGTACAAATAGGAAGCATCACCGGTGGGGGCAGGTATGATAATTTGACGGGCGTATTCGGTATGCCGGGTGTTTCGGGAGTGGGCATATCTTTTGGAGCAGACCGTATATTTGATGTTCTCAATCAACTGGACCTTTATCCCAAAGAAGCGGTAAAGGGTACGCGGTTTCTTTTCCTTAATCTGGGGGAGAAAGAGATGCTTTATTCCCTCCCGATACTTTCCAAAGTACGGGCGGCGGGCATAAGCGCTGAGATATTTCCAGATGCTGCGAAGATGAAGAAACAAATGAGCTATGCAAACACCAAGGGTATTCCTTTTGTGATTATTGCCGGGGAAGAGGAGATGAATGCGGGTAAGGTAACATTGAAGAATATGGATACGGGGGAACAGCGCCTTGTTGACCCCGAAGAGTTAACCGGTTATATAGAATAAATGAAGCATGGCATTATCATTATCCTGCTGACGCTTTTTGCGCGGCAGGCTTGTTCGCAGAGCGAATACGGGGCGGGGTTTTCCTCGCCTTTCGACTTTCCGCTTATCATGAGTGGAAACTTTGGCGAGCTGCGCGTCAACCATTTGCATAGTGGGTTGGATTTCAAAACGCAAGGTGTATCGGGCAAGAAGCTCCTTTCTATTGGCGAGGGATATATTTCCCGTATTTTGGTAACTCATGGTTCGGGGTATATGCTTCATGTACGTTACAACAACGGATATACGGCTATCTACCGACATCTGATGGGTTTCGTATCTCCCATAGCAGAACGGGTGGATGCGTATCAGTACAAAAATGAAACATGGGAGGTATCCCTTACGCCGGACTCTACAGAGTATCCCGTTCATGCCGGACAACAAATAGCTTGGAGTGGAAATACGGGTTATTCCTTCGGTCCTCACTTGCATCTGGATTTGATGGAAACGGAAAGCGAGGATTATGTGGATGCCTTGCCTTTCTATAAACAGTTGATAAAGGATACTCGTGCGCCCGCCATCCAAAGTATCATGTTCTTTCCGCAGCCGGGCAAGGGGGTGGTAAATGGAAAGGAAGAGCGTCAAACGTTTACACCCGGACAGATGAAGCCGGTAGAAGCATGGGGATTAACCGGTGTAGGCATTAAGGCTTATGATTATATGGACGAAACGAATAATCGCTATGGGGTGCATACCGTATCGCTGTCGGTGGACGATAAGGAAGTGTTTCGCAGCGTTGCTGATCATTTCTCTGCCAACGAAAGCCGTATGATATACTCATGGACGTACAACGCATACATGAAATCGTTCATCGAGCCGGGCAACAAATTGCGTATGCTCCAAGCCTTCAACAACCAACGCGGGCTGATAACCATTGACGAGGAGCGTGATTACCGGTTTAAGTATGAACTAACGGATTTATACGGCAATACCTCCCGGTATCAGTTTATAGTACGGGGCAAACCTCAATCTATTGCACAACGGGATTCTACAAGCAATTACTATTTAAAGCAAGGCAGAGTGAACTCCATAAGCGAGCCGGGGCTGGAATTGCATATTCCCAAAGACGCTTTGTATGATGATGTATGGTTGAATTACAGTGTACGGACGGATCCCCAGTCCATTTCCCATACTTACCGGTTGAACGATGAGCCGGTACCGATGCAAACTTATGGCGACTTGTACATCGGGATCCGGAATAAAGCAGTGGCGGATACGAGCAAGTATTACATAGCCAACATAAGAGAAAACGGAAAGACCGCTTCTCTGGGTGGGAAGTATGAAAATGGTTTCGTGAAAACCCGCGTGCGCGAATTAGGTACGTTCACGGTAAAAGTGGATACCGTCTCTCCCCAAATTACGACGATAAACTCCGGGCAATGGAGAAGCACAGGCAAAGTTGTTTTCAAGGTAGCGGAAAAGGAAACCGACATCGCCTCGTACCGCGGCACTGTTGACGGTGAGTATGTGCCTTTCGGCTGGGAGATTATGACAAATCGGATAGTCTACCAGATAAATCCCCTCAAGATAAAACGGGGGGTGAAGCATACGGTAGAACTCGTTGTAACGGACGAATGCGGAAATACAGGGCGAATTGCCATAGAGGCAATCTTTTAACAACTCATGTTACGCGTTCTTTTCATCAATAAATAAAAAAATAATTGCAGTATGAATGGACATAAAGTTATAATCAGCGTATTAATGTGTAGCTGGGCAGTATTTGCCGGCGCACAACAACTTGTTAGCGGTATTGTGAGAGACGGAGATACGGGAGAACCGCTCGAAAATGCGACGGTGGTGCTTAGGCAATCCAAAAATCATACTCATACGGCGCATGATGGCAGTTTTGCTTTGCAAGCCACACAGTTACCGGATTCTCTTTGGGTATCTTATGCCGGATACAGGCAATCGGGACGTGCGATAACCGCCGAAAGCTTGAATTTAGTAATCAATTTGATTAATTTGTCGGTAGAGCTTTCTCAGGTAGTTGTCGTTTCCAATCAATTATTAAACCAACTCATGAAGGTGGACTTAAGAATGAATCCCATCAATTCATCACAGGATTTACTGCGCAAGACTCCCGGATTATTTATTGCCCAGCATGCCGGTGGTGGCAAAGCCGAACAGGTATTTTTGCGTGGGTTCGATGTTGATCACGGCACGGATGTCCGTCTGTCGGTAGATGATTTGCCGGTGAATATGGTATCACATGCGCATGGACAAGGGTATTCCGACCTGCATTTTGTAATTCCCGAAACAGTGGAAAACATTGATTTCGGGAAAGGCGCCTATTATGCAGACAAAGGTGATTTCAACACAGCCGGGTATGTAAACCTAAAGACATTCGATAAACTAAGTAACAACTCATGGAAAGCAGAAGGGGGAATGTTCAATTCGACAAGAATGGTGGGAGTTCTCAACCTGATTAGCGAAAACACTCAGGCAAGCCGTCAAAACATGTACATTGCGGGAGAATATAATTATACCGACGGCGCATTCGACAAACCGCAACATTTCAACCGGATTAATTTGTTTGCCAAATACAATCGGTGGCTCAACGAAAATACTTTCATCGGATTGCAGGCATCTACGTTTAATTCCAAATGGGATGCTTCCGGGCAAATCCCCGAACGGGCGGTAAACAGCAACATGATTTCCCGCTGGGGAGCTATTGACGATACGGAAGGGGGAAATACCAGCCGCACGAACGTAGCTTTGACCATCAACCGTTACATCAATGAAAACACAGGATGGCAAAGCCTGTTCTATTATACGAATTACGATTTCAATCTGTTCTCAAACTTTACTCTTTACCTGAATGATCCGGACTATGGCGACGAAATACAACAAAAGGAGAATCGGAGTATCTACGGTATGGATTACAAATTCACGAAGAAGTATTCATTTACCGGCAGCGACCTGATTTGGAAAGCGGGGATGGGTTTGCGATACGATGACATCAGCGATATTGAACTGAATCATGTGTACCAACGCACCACACTGCTGGACGCAAAATCTCTAGGCGCCATTACGGAAACCAACCTCAATGCCTATACTTCAGCCGAATGGAAAAAGGGAAAATGGATGATCAATCCGGGGTTGCGCTTTGATTATTTTATTTTCAACGTGGAGGACAAACTGCAACCGGCCACTGCCACACGAGGGGAGATAGCCGCCCGCCTTAGCCCAAAGCTCAACTTTTTTTACAACGCTACCGACCACTACCAGTTTTTCCTCAAAACGGGCATGGGGTTCCATTCCAATGATGCACGGGTAGTGATAGCCAAGCAAGGAGAGGAAATCTTGCCTTATTCATTGGAAGCAGATTGGGGTACGGTGTTCAAACCTCTGCTCGGTCTGGTGATACAGCCCTCATTATGGTACTTATACCTGAAACAAGAGTTTGTATATGTGGGCGACGAAGCAGTGGTAGAACCTTCCGGAGAAACACAACGCTACGGGGTGGACTTGTCCGTCCGGTATCAACCGTTGAAATGGTTGTACTTGGACGCGGATGTCAACTATGCCCATCCGCGGGCATTAGGTGAAGCCAAAGGAGAAGATTATATTCCGTTAGCGCCTACGCTGACCAGCATCGGAGGCATAGCCGTACGCTTCAACTCAGGTCTGACAGCCAGTATGCGTTACCGTTACATGAAAGATAGACCGGCTAATGAAGATAATACGGTGATTGCCAAAGGCTATTTCGTCAATGACCTAACGGTGGCATACGCTATCCGTAACTGGGAACTGAGCTTGCAAGCACAGAATATCTTCAATGTGAAATGGAATGAAGCTCAATTCGACACGGAAACACGCTTAAAGAATGAAAAAGAACCTGTTTCGGAAATCTGTTTCACTCCCGGAACCCCGTTTTTCTTAAAGGCTGGGATAAAAGTCAGCTTCTAAAGGGAGGCTTGCAGTAGGTATTAATCCGCCCCCACCCCATTATCTGCCACAAAAATACCCTATTTATGGTATTTATTCTTAACATTGCCGTCTCTATCTTTGCGAATGTAATAAAAACAATATAAACTGTTGTAAGATGGCAAATATCAAAAAAGAATTAACAGAGCTTATCGGGAATACCCCTTTGCTGGAGTTGTCACATTTTAATAAAAGTAAGAACTTAAAGGCGACGCTGATTGCAAAACTGGAATATTTTAACCCCGGTGGAAGTGTGAAAGACCGCATTGCATTGGCAATGATAGAAGATGCCGAAGCAAGAGGCGTTTTATCCGCCGGTGCGGTTATTATTGAGCCTACGAGTGGGAATACAGGGGTAGGGTTAGCATGGGTTTCAGCAGTAAAAGGATACAAACTGATACTGACCATGCCCGAAACCATGAGCGTGGAACGTCAAAATTTACTGAAGGCATTGGGAGCAAATCTAATTTTAACCCCCGGCGCAAAAGGAATGAAAGGGGCGATAGAAAGAGCAAACGAATTGTTGGTGGAAACACCCGGAGCTATTATTCTGCAACAGTTTGAGAACCCTGCCAATCCTGCCGTACACGCACGTACCACCGCACAAGAAATCCTAAAAGATACCGACGGGAAAATAGACATCCTCGTAGGTGGAGTAGGAACCGGAGGAACCCTGACGGGAGTAGCATCCGTATTAAAAAAACATAACCCGAACATACAAATCGTAGCTGCCGAACCCGACCGCTCGCCCGTTCTATCCGGGGGTGATCCGGGGTCACATAAGATTCAGGGTATCGGAGCAGGCTTTGTTCCCAAGATTTACAATCCTGCCCTGACCGACAAAATTATTCGCGTAAAAGACGATGATGCCATCCGCACAGGGCGGGAACTTGCTTTGTACGAAGGATTACTGGTAGGAATATCATCCGGAGCTGCCACTTACGCCGCTACTCAATTGGCTCAATTGCCCGAAAACGAAGGGAAACAGATTGTTGTTGTTCTGCCCGATACGGGAGAACGCTACTTATCGACCGTACTTTACGCTTTTGACGAATATCCGCTATAAGCTACAAAGCCGCCAGCCAACCAAATAACTTACAAACTCATACACTTATACCATTATGGATAGAAAGAAACTTCACTTTGAGACCCTGCAAATACATGTAGGACAAGAACAGCCAGATCCCGTTACCGACGCAAGGGCAGTACCTATTTATCAAACAACTTCATATGTGTTCCACAATGCGGCTCATGCGGCAGACCGTTTCGGTTTGCGGGATGCCGGAAACATTTACGGCCGTCTGACCAACTCCACACAAGGAGTATTTGAAGAACGCGTAGCTGTTCTCGAAGGAGGTGTAGCCGGATTAGCGCTTGCTTCAGGAGCAGCGGCAGGCAGTTATGCTTTTCAGAATATAACCAAAGCCGGTGATCATATTGTATCCGCCAACACCATTTACGGCGGCACATACAATTTACTTTCGCATACGTTGCCTACTTACGGAGTTACAACTACGTTTGTTGACCCTTCAGACCTTTCCAACTTTGAAAAAGCCATTCAGCCAAACACGAAGCTGGTATTTATTGAAACATTGGGGAATCCCAATTCCAACATCATTGACATTGATGCCGTAGCCGCTATAGCACATAAGCACAAAATTCCGCTGATAATAGACAACACATTCGGTACTCCTTACTTGATTCGTCCTATTGAACATGGGGCAGACATTGTTATTCACTCTGCTACCAAATTCATTGGCGGACATGGGAGTTCATTAGGGGGTGTTATTGTTGATTCCGGTAAATTTGACTGGAAAGCTTCCGGTAAATTCCCGCAATTAACGGAACCTGATCCTTCTTACCACGGTGTTCGCTTCACGGATGCTGCCGGTCCTGCTGCTTATGTTACACGCATCCGCGCTATTCTGTTAAGAGATACCGGCGCTGCTATCAGTCCTTTCAACGCATTTATCTTGCTGCAAGGTTTGGAAACGCTGTCTATCCGTGTAGAACGGCATGTAGAAAACACATTAAAAGTACTGGACTTCTTGAACAAACATCCGAAAGTAGCGGTTGTTAATCATCCCTCTTTACCGGGACGTCCTGATAATGCACTTTATAAAAAGTATTTCCCCCAAGGAGCCGGCTCTATCTTTACGTTCGAGATAAAAGGAGGAACAGCCGAAGCGCACAAGTTCATTGATAGCTTGGAAATATTCTCTTTGCTGGCAAATGTGGCTGATGTGAAGTCATTGGTTATCCATCCGGCAACTACTACTCACTCGCAATTGAACGAGCAAGAGCTGAAAGAGCAAGGCATCAAACCGAATACGGTTCGCCTGTCCATCGGTACGGAACATGTAGATGATTTGATTGCTGATATTAGTCAGGCTTTAGATAAAATTTAATGAGGATGAAGCAAAGAGTAAATAAATTCTCTTATTTACTCTTTGCTTAAATACTTCTCCATATTCTTCGTGCACCAATAGTTGAATACTTTGTCGTCGTCACCGTAAATAAAGTAGGCGGCAATACCGGGATGTGTATCAGCAAACGCCTTTGCTTTATCAAGCCCCATAACCATAAAAGCCGTAGCCAGAGCATCGGCAGTCATACAATCGTGCGCTATCACTGTTGCCGAGAGTAGATTGTGTTCTACGGGGTAGCCGGTATGCGGATCTATGGTATGCACGTATTTCTTCCCATCCTTATAATAGTAATTGCGATAATTCCCGGAAGTAGCTACACTTATATCCGTAAGCTGGAGTATTGTCTGTATCTCCTGATTAATCGCTAAAGAATCGGTAACCGGCTTGTTTATGCCGATATGCCAGAGTTCCTCTTTTGAGTTCTTCCCTTTTACGACTATCTCTCCACCAATGTCTATCATATAATTCTTGATGCCCTTCCTATCTAGCAACTGACCGATAACATCGCACGCATAGCCTTTGGCTATGGCGCTGCATGTAATCATTATACGCGGGTCTTGCTTTATTACCGAGTCTGCCTGCATGGTTATTCTCCGGTAACCGGTAATTTGCAGCAAGCTGTCTATCATTGTTTCAGTGGGCCAGCTTCCTTTTTTGAACCCAAAGTTCCATGCATTGACGAGTGGGGCTACCGTAATATCGAAAGCCCCATCCGTTTCTTCCGATACTTCCATCGAACGATGGAATACCTTTCGGAAGAAGGCGTCTGCCTTAACATTTTCATTGTTATTGATTTTCGTAATGACGGATGTTGCGTTGAAGGGGGACAGCGAAGCGTCAAACTGCTTGAGTTCTTGCTCTATATCCGGCTTTAAGTCCTCGTTGTGCTGATAGGTTATGTTGTACAGGGTGCCAAATATCCTTCCGTCAATACTGTTATATGCCGGCGCCGATGAGGCGTTTTTGTGATTAAGGACATATATGGTGGCTGATACAAGCACAAATAGCCCCAAGAGTTGGGGCTTGGAAAGTTTCTTTATTTTTGTTGTCATAGGAAAACAAACAAAAGCCCCCCACCCTCTCTCTAAAGAATAAGGAGTCTGATTCTACTACAACGTATAAAGGAAAGGGTAACGCTCTTTTTTCTTTGGAGAGAGGGGGGAGGGCTGATAAATTTACTCAGCATTCAAAGTAAAACGCTTAAATGCGGTAACAGTAAGTCCCTTACTGTGGTTATTCAAGAATTGAGCTATTGTCAACTTCTCATCTTTTACATATTCTTGTTCCAATAAACAGGCTTCTTTATAGAACTTGCTGATGCGTCCTTCTGCAATCCGTGCAATCATGTTTTCGGGTTTGCCTTCTTGACGGGCTTTGTCGGCGGCAATTTCTTTCTCGCGGGCAAGTATATCTGCGGGAATACTTGCAGGGTCAACAGAAATCGGGTTCATTGCCGCAACCTGCATCGCAACTTCACGTGCAATCTGCGTATCAACGCCTGCTTGATTCAAAGCCACTATCGTAGCCAGTTTATTACCCGGATGGATGTAAACAGCAGTGGTTTCACCTTCCACAAAAGAGTAGCCATCCAACTCCATCTTTTCTCCCGTAATTCCGCTACGGTCGGTAACGGCATCGGCTACGGTACCTTTTCCTAAGGGCAATGCCTTTACTGCTTCGATGCAGGCGCTTTTGCCGGCGATAGCCAAGTCCAGAATTTGAGTGGTCAAAGCGATAAAGTCGGCATTCTTTGCCACGAAGTCTGTTTCACATTTCAATGCTAATATAGCGGCATACTTGCCTTCGGCTTTTGCCAATACACAACCTTCCGAAGCATCACGGTCGGAACGTTTTGCGGCAACCGCCTGTCCTTTTTTACGGATAATCTCTACCGCTTTGTCAAAATCCCCATCGGATTCGGTCAAAGCATTTTTGCAATCCATCATACCGGCACCTGTCATTTTACGCAGGTGGGTAATATCTGCCATCGTAACAGCCATATTCTTTATTTCAGTTCAGTTATTATTAATTAATCAGTGTTTCTCTTATTATACTTCTTCGTCCTCTTTCAAGAAAGGGGCTACTTTGGCAATATTAATTGCTTCTTCGTCGGACTTATCCAACCTTGCTTTGGTTGATCTTCTCCTGCCTCCCCTGTTATTAGCCGGCACTTCTCCTGCCGCTTCCATATCCACCTTTTCGATTTTTCTTTCTTCGAGACCTTCCGCTATCGCAGCACAACAAGTCTCAACGATTATTTCAACGGACTTTGTGGCATCGTCATTAGCCGGAATAACAAAATCAATACTTGCCGGGTCGGAGTTTGTATCAACAATGCCGAATACGGGGATACCCAAACGGTTGGCTTCACGAACGGCTATGTGTTCCTTCATTACATCTACAATGAAGAGTGCGGAAGGCAACCGGTTTAAATCGGCAATAGAGCCTAAGTTCTTTTCCAACTTCGCACGTTGACGGGAAATCTGGAGTATTTCTCTTTTAGAGAGGTTGGCGTAGGTGCCGTCATTGGTCAATTTATCAATAGTAGTCATCTTCTTAACCGCCTTACGAATGGTAGGGAAGTTGGTCAGCATACCTCCGGGCCAACGTTCAACCACGTAAGGCATGTTTATGGATGCGGCTTTATCGGCAACAATTTGTTTTGCCTGTTTTTTAGTAGCAACAAAAAGGATTTTCTTTCCCGCCTTTGCAATATTCTTTAAGACTTCGGCGGCTTCGTCTAGTTTTGCAACTGTTTTATGAAGGTCGATGATGTGAATACCATTGCGCTCCATGAATATGTAAGGAGCCATTGCGGGGTTCCACTTTCTTTGAAGGTGCCCGAAGTGACAACCGGCTTCCAGTAAGGAGTCGAAACTTGTTCTTGACATGGTTTGTTCTTTAATTTGTTTACTTTCTTTTTTGTTTTTCTAAACCAATCGCCGCGTAGTCTGTAAAAGAGTCACGGCAATTTAGATACTAAACATACCCCGATTAGCGTTTGCTGAACTGGAATCTCTTCCTTGCTTTGGGGCGACCGGGTTTCTTGCGTTCAACGGCACGAGGGTCTCGTGTCATAAATCCTTCTGCGCGAAGGGCTTTCTTATCTTCGGGGTTAATCTTCACCAATGCGCGGGCAATGGCTAAACGCAACGCTTGAGACTGCCCCGTAAAACCGCCTCCCTGTAAATTAACCTTGATATCATACTTCTCTACGGAAGCCAGTTTGCTCAACGGTTGCCTCACCACGTACTGGAGAATGCTTGACGGGAAATACTGGGCTATGTCTCTTTTATTGATAGTAATCTTTCCTGTACCTTCACTAAGGTATATACGGGCAATCGCGCTCTTACGTCTGCCTAATGCGTTTATTACTTCCATATATGTTATTTAAACAAATTTATATCTATTGATTTCGGGGTTTGAGCTGCATGTGTGTGTTCACCTCCGGCATATACATACATATTACCCAATAACTGGGCGCCTAATTTGTTTTTCGGAAGCATACCCTTTACTACTTTTCTCAGCAGTCTTTCGTCGCCGTTGGGTCTGGCTTGAAGACGCGCAGGTGTTGTTGCTTTTTGACCGCCGGGGTAGCCTGAATATGACAAATAGATTCTGTCATTCCATTTGTTGCCGGTTAATTTAACTTTGTGTGCATTGATGATAATCACATTATCACCGCAATCCACGTGAGGGGTAAAGTTCGGCTTGTGCTTCCCTCTCAACAGATTTGCAACCTTCGCGCCGAGCCGTCCCAACACTTGGTCGGTGGCATCAACCACAACCCATTCTTTGGTTACAGTCGCTTTGTTTGCAGAAATGGTTTTGTAACTTAACGTATTCACTCTGAGTTTATTTTATTGTTACTACTAAAAATCACTGTTTATCTGCCTTTCCCGGACATAAAGAAAAGGTTTATTCGTTAAATGTATCAATAAGTTTTTTAAAATTAGTTTGCAAAACTATCGTTTTTCTTTATAACTGACAAGAATATTCGTATGTTTTTTCATCTTTAATGACACTGCCGCAGCCATTCGCGCAGTTCCGGTTGAGGGATGCCCAGCGTACCTGCTTTTTCAAAGTCTTTCCGCGCCGGTTTCTTTTTATTGCGGGCGAGGTTGATCCTGCCACGCAGTACAAACGCATCTGCCGACAGGGGATTCAGGTGAATGGCACGGTCTAAATCCGTCAAAGCCAAATCGGGTAAATTCATATCCTGCTCTACTTCCGCGCGGGTTATGTAAAGTTCTGCTTCCGCAGGGTATTGCACAATCAATTCCTCCAGTATATCGAGGGATTCCCGGAACTTTTCTTCTTTTTGGCTGAGAGTAGCTACCCCCAAGCGTGCACTGTAATGCCGGGAATCAATCTCCAGCAGGCGGTTGTAATCCATACGGGCGGCTTTGTAATCCCGCCGCGTCATATAAATGTAGGCGCGCATTAGCAGGGCTTCGGTGTTCGCTCTATCAATATCCAATACTTGGCAATAGTCTATGTAGGCGCGGTCGGAGAGGCTCTGCTCCATACAAACGGTGGCGCGATTTAACAGTATAGGAACGGAATAAGGGGCTATGTTCAGGGCGTAGGTATAGGATTCTATGGCTTCGCTTGGGCGTTGCATCCGCCGTTGCAACGTTCCTATATTGGAGAATATCAAAGCATTGTGCGGATTGGCAGGGTCTAATTTCAAGACTTGCCGGTATAGTTCCTCTGCTTGCTCCAAGCTGTCCTTCTCTACGCATTGCAGGGCTTGGGCGGATAGTTGTTCGTATGTTGTTTGCGCTGCAATGGGCAGGGAAAGGAGGACGAGGGTGATAAGAAGTATCTTTTTCATTTCCTTTTAAATTATTTCTCCGCTTCCGATGCAGATTTCCGCTTCCTCATCATAGATTACTCCGAACTGTCCGGGCGCAATGCCTTGCAGTTTCTCTTGGCTGTGAATGACGAATGAATCGCCCTGCCGGTGCAGCTTACCTGAAATAAACTCCGGGGTATGGCGTATCTTAAAGGTAACATTCACTTGTTCCGCATTGTCCCCCCACGGATTACCGGTAATGAAATGAAAATCGTGCAAAGTAAATTCGTTGCCGTATTGTTTGTCCGTATCGTATCCGCGGGAGACGTAGATGATATTCTCGTTGATGTCTTTGCGGATAACAAACCACGGACCGCCTCCCAACTTCATTCCCTTACGCTGCCCAATGGTGTGAAACCAATAACCGGAGTGGGTGCCGATACGCTTTCCCGTCTCCAATTCAATAATCGCTCCTTCCTTCTCCCCTAAGAAGCGGCGAAGGAAATCATTATAGTTAATCTTCCCCAGAAAGCAAATGCCTTGACTGTCCTTGCGGTAGGCGCCGGGAAGCTTGGCTTCCGCAGCGATACGCCTTACTTCCTGCTTGAGCAAGTGACCAATGGGAAACAATAGCTTGGACACTTGCAGGTAATTTATTTGCGCCAGGAAGTCGGTTTGATCTTTTACAGGGTCTTTGGCTGTGCCCAGCCATGTTTTACCGTTCTTCTGCCGTATAGTGGCGTAGTGTCCGGTAGCTGTTTTATCATAGTATCGCCCCACTTGCTGCTCAAAGCAACCGAACTTGATGAGTTTGTTGCACATTACATCGGGATTGGGCGTTAATCCCCGCTTCACTTTGTCAATGGCATAGATTACGACGCTTTCCCAATACTGCTTGTGCAAGTCCACCACCTCTACTTTCAATCCGTATTTGCGGGCGGTGAGGGTTACGAGTTCCATATCCTCCTCTGCCGTGCAAGTGAAGTCCGTATCGCCTTCCATTCCGATTTTGATATAGAACAGATCCGGCTTATATCCTTGTTCGCAAAGAAGATGTACCACAGTAGAACTGTCCACACCTCCGGAAAATAAGGTGGCTATTTGCATGGAGAATCATTGTATGTTCCTAAAGTAAAGCTGCAAAGCTAACGTTATTTAGTTGAAAGTTCTTCAGTTGAAAGTTGAAAAGTGAAAATTCTCTTCACTTCAACTCTTCACTTTCAATCTTAAACTAAAATTAGTATATTTGGCATCACAATCCTCCCGCATTTGGTCGGTTTCCGTTTGATACATAGCAAAAGCCCCGTATGGTATATACCAAAATGGGGCTTTTAGTATATACCAAACGGGGTCAGTTTAACCCAAACTGAGGTGGATTTGATTCAAAACTAAGGTGGATTTGGCTCAAACGGAGGCGGTTTTAGTTGAAAGTTGAAAAGTGAAAGTGGAAAGTGGGGGTGAATTTAGTTGAAAATGGAGAGTTGAGAGTTGAAAGTGAGTGAGAAGAGAACTTTCCACTTTCCATTTTCAACTCTCAACTGAATGTTATTAGGATATTTATTTACCTTTACCGCCGATTTTCTGAAATGAAAGATAAATTATGTCCGGTGGAATGAAGGGGATATTCTATGTATTGCTAACGCTGTTTGCGCTTTCAATCAAAGCGCAGAGTACACAAACGGAATCTCAAAGGATACTTGAGAGCGCTGCTGCTGCCATTCGCACGGGTGGGGGCATCAAGGCGGATTTTACCATGAAGATGCTTGATAACGGCAAACTTCTGGAGGAAATAAAGGGTTCTATCCGGCTAAAGGGTGAACTATTTTTGCTGAAAACGGAGGATACCGTGATTTGGTTCGACGGGAAAACTCAATGGAGCTATTGGGTGGAAATGGAGGAGGTGAACGTAACCAACCCCACAACGGAGGAGTTGCAAAGCATCAATCCTTATGCGTTGCTGTCTGCTTATCAAACGGGGTTTGAATGTGAGAAAGGGGGCGAAACCTCGTTCCAAGGGAAGCCGGTGGATGAGGTTCTGCTGACGGAAACCGCCAATAACAGGCATGAGATACTGCGTGCACGGCTCTATATTACGAAAGAGACGCATCAGCTTGCATTTATAGCCATAGAACAGCCGGGCGGGAGTTGCAGTGAGATTACCGTTACGGGGTACCGGACTAAAATGATGTATGAGGATGCCCTGTTCCGGTTTAACAGGAAAGAGTATCCCAATGCAGAGATTATTGACCTTAGATAAAATGGGACGTTTATGGCATACGAGAGGGTGAGATGCCTGATTACCGGCTCCGGTCCCGCGGGATATACTGCGGCTATTTATACGGGGCGGGCGGGTATTGCGCCCGTGCTTTACGAAGGACTGCAACCCGGCGGACAACTAACCATGACCACGGTGGTGGAGAATTTTCCGGGTTATCCGAATGGGGTTACGGGCACACAGATGATGGATGATTTACGCGCACAAGCCTTAAAATCCGGTGCGGATATTCGTTCCGGCAAGGCAACTGCTGCCGATTTAAGCGGTTCGCCTTATAAAATCACTATTGACGGGGAAAAGATACTGGAAGCGGACACGGTAATCATCGCTACCGGAGCCACTGCCAAATACCTGGGGCTGGAAGATGAGAAGAAATATGCGGGGATGGGGGTGAGCGCGTGCGCTACTTGCGATGGTTTCTTTTACCGTAAAAAGACGGTGGCGGTGGTGGGCGGCGGCGATATGGCGTGCGAGGAGGCTCTGTATCTGTCGGGATTGGCTGCCAAGGTGTACCTCGTTGTGCGCAAGCCGTACTTGCGCGCCTCCAAGGTTATGCAAGCTCGCGTTGAGGAAAGCCGGAACATTGAAATACTTTTCCAGCATAACGCTACGGGACTGTTTGGCGACGGGGGAGTGGAGGGAATGCACGTAGTAAAGCGCCAAGGCGAAGGGGACGAGGAGCGTTACGACCTCGCCATTGATGGCTTTTTCCTTGCCATCGGGCATCAACCCAATTCGGAAATATTCAAACCGTATCTGGAAACGGACGAAAGAGGTTACATATTGACCGAGAGCGGGACACCCCGCACAAAGATATCCGGCGTGTTTGCCGCCGGCGATGTAGCCGACCCTCATTACCGGCAGGCGGTAACGGCAGCGGGCAGCGGTTGCAAGGCGGCGATAGAAGCGGAACGGTACCTCACTTCTCTATCCGTATCCCCACGTCGTTAATTCCCACCAAAGTTTGGTCTTCCATGCCGTGAACCACTTTAACGGTACGCACACCGGCAGGGTAGTGGGCAACGTACTCGTTTACATTGAAATCTATCTGGAAAAGTCCTCCCAATCCATCTCCTTCCCATCGTCCGGTTTCGTCGGCAAGTGTACACCTCACCGTATCCGTTACCACAACGGATGAATCCTGCAAATTATGACTAACGAGTAACAGGAGGTTCCGGTAAGGATAATCCATGCGGTTGCGAATTTGCACGTACAAGTGATACCGCATTGGGACGCTATCCGTAATTTGTACATCAAACGTCAGCGCATTGTCCCTGTCCCATTCTTTTCCTGCTACGTACCGGTAAGAATGGTACACCACGTTGTCCGCGCATGCTACCGTCGCCAGCATCAGTATCAAAAGGGGAACGGCATTTTTCAGCAAGTATCTCATATCCTATTGCGGGGGATTGCTGTTGTTATTGTTCCGTTGCGGAGGGGTTGAGGCGTTGTTACGGGTTTGTACCGGTGATACGCTGTTCTGCGGGTGATTCTTTTTTCTCCTTTTGTTGTTCCGGTTGTTGTTATTTCCCGTGTTGTTATTGGGATACCGCTTGTCGAAGCGGGTAAGGCTTTCCTGTTCAAGCAAATCAATTTGCTTTTTGGTTTGCGTTTGGTCTGTATCTTCGGATAAACTGTCAGGTCTGATGCCTTTGCGATTCATCCCAATAATTTCAAAAGCGCGTTTCCCTGAGATTGTAACCGGATTGGCGGAGAAGTTTCTTTCAGTGGAGTACGTTATTTGATTACTTAATATATCTACTTTGAAGAAGTGGAATTTAGCTTCTTTCGTTTCCAGCTCAATCTCGCGTGAAGGCAAACGTTTCTGGGCTTCTACGTAGCAATCTATCTCATAATTGAGGCAGCATTTCAACTTGGCGCATTGTCCCGCCAGCTTCTGCGGATTCAGGGAAATATCCTGATAACGGGCTGCACTTGTAGATACGGAATTGAAATTCGTCACCCACGTAGCACAACACAACTCGCGACCGCACGGTCCGATGCCTCCTATGCGTCCCGCTTCCTGCCGCGCCCCGATTTGTTTCATTTCTACGCGCACCTTGAATGTTTCCGCCAATATTTTAATCAGTTGACGGAAATCCACCCGTTCATCCGCGATATAGTAAAAGATAGCCCTGTTGCCATCTCCTTGATACTCCACGTCTCCAATCTTCATGTTCAGATTGAGGGTGGCGGCTATCTGCCTTGCACGAATCATCGTACCATGTTCCTTGGCTTTGGCTTCTTCGTACTTTTCCATATCCACCGGCTTCACTTTGCGGTAGACCCGCTTTACTTCCATATCCGCTTTTGCTTTTCGCATCTGGAAAGGAACAATGCTTCCGGTCAGGGTTACTATTCCGATGTCGTGCCCCGGATTGGCTTCCACCGCTACGATGTCTCCCTTTTCCAATGCCAGTTTATTGTTGTTACGGTAATACCCCTTGCGGGTATTCTTGAATTGAACCTCCACGATGTCGCAAGTTTCCAAATTGCCCGGTATATCTGCCAACCAATCGAAAGTATTCAGCTTATTATCTTGCCGGGAGCATCCTTTGGCGCATAAGCCTCCGCTCCCCGTATGTAATTTACAGTTCTTGTCCATTGTTTATCTATTGTTTTATTAGTACAATCATCTTCAGTGAGAAATCAAAGAACACCATCTTGGCGTTTACGTTATGTTCTATATGCAGTTGAGCTTCGCTGAGTTCGTTCATGATGCCGGATACGTTTCGCTCGTTAATGAAAGAAGCGAAGCGGACGGCGAAGTTCTGTTCGTTCGTTGTCAGATACACCAATTCTTTGCGATGCAAGTTATACATGAAGTTCTCTCTCACCATTCGCTGGCAATAGTTCAGGAAATTCTTCTGCCGTTCGCGTCCCATTCCTGCCAGTTGCTCGCTCCATTGCTTCATCTCTTTCACCTTTCGCTGATAAGAAAGGCGCATCAGGCTGACAAAAAGGTCGAAAAAGAGCTGGTTTTCCTCATTCAAATGTATCGCCTCCAACGCTTTGATAAAGTTTCCGCCGGATAAATGCGCAATGGAGCGACTATCGGCATCCAATACCCCAAACTTATTGCGCAAAGCCTCCGCAATGCTTTCTTCTTCTATTTGACGAACGTTAAACCTCTGCGTACGGCTCAGGATAGTGGGCAGAATCATGTCAGGCGCTTCGGAAATCAATAGAAAGACTGTCTTTTCAGGCGGCTCCTCCAGCAATTTCAGCAGCTTATTGGCACAAACAGGGTTCATCTTCTCCGGTAGCCAAATGATTACGGACTTATATCCGCCCTCGCTCGACTTCAAACTCAATTTCTTTATAATCTCATCGCTTTCTCCGGCATATATAATAGCTTGCGAGTTCTCCGCTTCTATCTCGTTCAGCCAATAATTCAAATTGAAATACGGATTGTTCAGTATGAATTTCCGCCATTCGGCGATGTAATCTTCGCAAAGCTCTTTCTTTTTCTTCACATTCTTCACCATCGGGAAGATGAAATGAACATCGGGATGCACCAGTTTATTGAACTTCACACATGAAGGACATTTACCGCAGGCATCAGTGTCCTCGCGGGCGGTGCAGTTAATGTAACGGGCATACGCCAATGCCAAAGGGAACTTTCCTATCCCTTCGGATCCACAGATGAGACGTGCGTGCGGAATGCGATCTTCTTTGACCTCCGCAAGCAATAGCTCTTTGGCAGGGGTTTGTCCTATTACATCTCTGAAAAACATGAAGTCAATGTGCTGTTCCGTTAGTATATTCTTCTTGCCACTTCCCTGATACTGTCTGCTGCTGATGTAGAATAAAAATGAATGCTTGGCGCTTTGCGGGCAATCAGCTCTTTGCATTGCGCCGTACACCATTCGATGCCTACTTGTCGGACTTCGTCGTCATTCTTGCATGTCAGTATCTCGCGAGACAGGTCTTCGGGTATGTCCACTTTGAACGTCTTCGGTATCATGCTTAGCTGTGATAGCTTTTGAAAGGGCTTGATACCCGGAATGACAGGGATAGAAATGCCCGCCTTCCGCGCTTTTTCCACGAAGCTGAAATACTTGTTGTTATCGTAGAAAAGCTGAGTTACGGCATATTCTGCTCCGGCTTCTACCTTCTTCTTCAGCCAATAAATGTCGTTATCCATATTGGGAGACTCCTCATGCTTTTCGGGATAGCAAGCCACTCCATACGAAAAGGGAATGATCGCTTCTTTCGCCTTCGACCCATCAATGAAGACGCCTTTATTGAAGTTGTTGATTTGCTCTTGCAGTTCAATGGCGTGCAAGCAACCGTTTTCTTCGGGGATGAACAGTGATTCGTGCTTGGCTTTGTCGCCACGCAATATCAATAAATCCGTAATGCCGAGAAACTGCAAATCAATCAGCACGTATTCCGTTTCTTCCCGCGTAAACCCACTGCATAAGATGTGGGGAACCACCGTAATGTTGTATTTATTCTGAATGGCAGCGGCTACGGCTACCGTTCCGGGACGACGGCGAAGCCTGTTTCTTTGATACGCCCCGTTCCCTGAATCGGTATATACGTATTCACTGCGATGCGTGGTGATATTGATGTATTTGGGGGTAAATTCCCGCAACATATCTATCGTATTATACAGCCCGCCGATACTTGTACCTTTCAACGGAGGCAGAATTTCAAAAGAGAAGGCTGTATGCTCGCTGCCGGAGATTAAATCTATTATCTTCATATATCGTTCATTTTCCGCAATGTGGCAAAAGTAATAAAAAAGCGGAATTATTCTTTACCCGTAGTGCATTTATAATAAAGAAAGCGGGGCAGTTAAGAATACTTTTTATCTTACATTTGTTATACCCAAAGGGATAAAACTATCTCCGGTATTACTAATTAAAAAGACAAAAGCATGAAAAGAATCGCGTTTTCTCTATTTCTCTTCGGATTAATTGCCGGAAGCAATGTGTGTATGGCTGCTCTAAGTAACAGTAAAATCCGCAAGGAGGCTCGTTTCCTGACGGATAAAATGGCGCATGAACTAAGTCTGAACATGATTCAATACAATGATGTGTACGAAATCAACTATGATTTTATCTTTTCGGTCAATCGTATTATGGATGATGCGGTAAAGGGGAATACCCGGGCTTTGGACAGATACTACCAGAACCTCGATATTCGCAATGATGATTTGCGCTGGGTGCTAAGCGACAGACAGTACCGCCGTTTCCTGAATATTGATTACTTTTACCGTCCCATTTATGCCGGCGGCAATAAATGGCATTTCAGGGTGTATATTGCTTATACCAACCACAGTTTATTCTATTTGGGCGAGCCAAACGGCTATAAGACGTATCATGGGGGGCACTATCGCGGAAGCCATACTCATACGAGTCACTATAAGGACAAGCATAATCATGCCCACTATGACGGAGCGTACAGTGTGAAGTCGGAACATGTATATCACAATAACCGGCGTTCGGACTTCGGCTCCAGAGATGCCGAAAGCAAGAACAAGAAAGGGAGCAGGAACGACAGACGTTGAGAGTTCTTAAGTTGAAAGTTGAGAGTGGAAAGTTGAAAGTGTCAATCATATAAATCAAACACTTTCAACTTTCCACTCTCAATTTTCAACTTAAATCAATATCCTCCGGCTTTTGCTATCCGCTTGGGAATATCTGTGTTATCCATTTTGCCCATAAACAATTGAGCATCCGCTCCTATGGCAAATACGGGCACGTACCCGGCAGAATGTCCACCACTTCCCCACCCTATCATGGCAATCTCATTGATTACTTCTTTGGCTTTTGCTGCAAGCGGTTCGCTTTCCGAATACAGATTCTTTTCCATACGCGCATTGCTTGTTTCCGAGAATGATTCTTCGTAAGTATCACGCAACTTCCTTTCTTGCAGCCAAGTGAGGGGCAGTTCTTTCCAAAATCCCATCGTTTCACTCAAAAGCGTTCTGACATCTTCCCATGAAACTTGAGGTTTTGACTTTCTCAAATCCTTGATGCGGTCAGATAACGCATCTTGCGAGCATTTTTGATTCCGGAGAGCTTTCAGATTCAGTGCATACTTGCCTGTACCCAAATGGATGCCGCCCGTTTCGTGGTCGGCGGTTATTATAATCAGCGTTTCCTTCGGGTGCTTTTTGTAGAATTCGTAAGCCACTTTAATGGCATTGTCCATGTCAACCACTTCATCAAAAGCAGTAGCGGCGTCATTGTCGTGGCAAGCCCAATCTATCTTTCCACCTTCCACCATAAGGAAGAAGCCCTTCGGAGCATTTTTGGAAAGAGAAGCGATGGCGCTTTCCGTTATTTGAGTCAGCGTGAGGTCACCGGCTTTTCGGTCAATGGCATAGGGAAGCGCTTTAACGGCTTTCCCGTCTTCCTGAATCAAGATGATCTTACTTGCTTTGGAAGAGTTACTTTTAAAGTCATTGTACCCTCTGGCAACGGTATAACCGGCAGACTCGAACAGTCCGAATACATTGGAAGCATTACGATTATCATACGTACTGTCAGGTCTTAAGAATCCGGAACCGGCGTAAAAGTCAAACCCGGCTTCAATCAAATCCAATGCTATTTCATAAGACTTGTTCCGCCCGGACTGATGTGCATAGAAAGCGGCAGGAGTGGCATGGTCAACGCTTACGCTTGTAGTGATGCCTACTTTCCGTCCGGCTCTCTTGGCTTTTTCGGCTACGGAAGCCAAGCGGTTTCCGTCTACGTCCAGACCGAGGGTGCCGTTAGTGGTTTTCGACCCGGTAGCAAGAGCCGTTCCCGCAGCAGCCGAATCGGTTACGGAATTGCGCAGGGAAAAGGTGGTTACTATTCCCGTAACGGGAAACTGAGTGAATAGCAAAGACTGAGCGCCAATGTATCCGGCTTTCTCCGCCAGATACATTTCCGTTCCGTTCACTTGGTTCATCCCCATACCGTCGCCAATGAAAAAGAATACATACTTGGCTTTCCCCTGTGCGGAGAGTGCGCCGGCAAGTAAGATAAAGAATAGAATGTTGATAACTCGTTTCACGTTATTCCTCTATTTATTTTATTACCTCATCTATCGCCTTCTTTGCCACTTCCTCCATTACTTGATACCCTTTGGCATTGGGATGCACCCCGTCATAGCCATATTCTTTTATCATGGCTCTGCCGGCATCGTGCATTACTGCGTAGTAATCAACGTAAGCAAATCCGTTGGCACCGGCATACGCCTTGATGCCTTCGTTCAACGCGCTAATCTTATCGGGTACATTTTTGATCTCTTTACTCCAGGGATATTCGCCTACCGGAAGTACTGAAGAAAGAAGAACTTTAATACCATTTGCTTTGGCAAGCTCAGCCATTGACTTAATATTTCCCAATGTAAAATCAGGATCGTAAGCTCCGGTATTTTCAGCTATATCATTTGTACCGACATTGATAACCACCGCCACGGGATGGAGATTGATTACATCCTGACGAAAGCGTGACAGCAGTTGAGGGCTGGTCTGCCCGCTGATACCCCGCCCAATGTAATTATTGGATTTAAAGAAATCCGGGCTTTGCTTGGGCCAGCCTTCCGTAATGGAATTGCCGAGAAACACTACTCGGTTTTCTTGTCCGGAATACGATTCGGCGTTTGCCTGAGCATACTTTCCCAAGTTAATCAATTCATTGAACTTTTGTGCACCCACACCTTGACTTGCCGCAAAGAGCAGCAGACAAATACTAAAAATCTTCCTCATATAAGTCTTAACGTTACTGCGTTCCACGTCTTTATTTCTCTTCCAGCAATATCTCCAATATCTGGCAAGCAGCTTTCGCTACCGGAGACCCCGGACCAAAGATAGCTGCTACTCCGGCTTTATACAAGAAATCATAGTCCTGTGCCGGAATCACGCCACCCGCAATCACGAGGATGTCCTCACGTCCCAACTTCTTCAGTTCCTCAATGATTTGAGGAATCAACGTTTTATGTCCGGCAGCCAACGAAGATACGCCTACTATGTGCACGTCGTTTTCCACTGCTTGACGGGCTGCTTCGGCAGGAGTCTGGAACAATGGACCCATGTCCACGTCGAAACCGCAATCGGCATAACCCGTTGCTACTACTTTGGCTCCGCGGTCGTGACCATCTTGCCCCATCTTTGCCACCATGATACGGGGTTGACGACCTTCTTTTTCGGCAAACCTCGCGGCAAGTTCACAAGCACGCTTGAAGTTTGAATCGTTTTTACTTTCTGCTGAATACACGCCTGCTATTGTTCTTATCATTGCTTTATAACGTCCTACAACCTGCTCGCACGCATAAGAGATTTCGCCCAATGTGGCGCGAACGTGAGCGGCTTCTACCGCTAACTCCAATAAATTACCTTTTTTGGTTTCCACACATTGGGTAATGGCTTCCAAAGCCGCCTTTACCTTGGCTTCGTCGCGACCTTTCTTGAGTTCTTTCAAACGCTGGATTTGTTCGTCGCGAACGGCGGTATTGTCAATCTCCAGAATATCAATAGGAGCTTCTTTCTCCAGACGATACTTGTTTACCCCTACGATGGTTTGTGAATTGGAGTCGATACGCGCTTGCGTGCGTGCGGCTGCTTCTTCGATGCGCATTTTCGGGATACCCGTTTCAATGGCTTTAGCCATACCGCCCAGCTTTTCTATTTCCTGTATGTGTTCCCAAGCCTTTTGAGTAATCTCGTCGGTCAAAGTCTCTACATAGTAAGAACCGCCCCAAGGGTCGACGTTTTTGCAGATGTACGTTTCTTCCTGAATATATATCTGGGTGTTGCGGGCAATACGGGCGGAGAAATCCGTCGGAAGGGCGATAGCCTCGTCCAACGCATTGGTGTGCAGGGATTGGGTATGCCCCAACGCTGCCGCCATTGCTTCGATGCAAGTACGCCCCACATTGTTGAACGGGTCTTGTTCGGTGAGCGACCACCCGGAAGTCTGACAGTGGGTACGCAATGCCAATGATTTGAGGTTCTTCGGATTGAACTGTTTCACAATCTTAGCCCAAAGCAAACGGGCGGCGCGCATCTTGGCGATTTCCATGAAATGATTCATGCCAATAGCCCAGAAGAATGACAGACGCGGAGCAAACGCATCAATGTCAATGCCCGCCGCCACACCGGCGCGAAGATATTCCAAGCCGTCAGCCAAGGTATAAGCCAGCTCAATGTCTGCCGTTGCCCCTGCTTCCTGCATGTGGTAGCCAGAGATGGAGATGGAATTGAACTTGGGCATCTTCCGGGAAGTATATTCGAAGATGTCGGAGATAATCTTCATGGAGAAGGAAGGCGGATAGATGTAAGTGTTGCGCACCATGAACTCTTTTAGAATATCGTTCTGGATAGTTCCCGAAAGTTCTTCCAACGGAACGCCTTGTTCCAATCCTGCATTGATGTAGAATGCCATTATGGGGAGCACCGCTCCGTTCATGGTCATGGAAACGGACATCTTGTTCAAGGGGATACCGTCGAACAATGTCTTCATGTTTTCCAGCGAGCAGATGGATACGCCGGCTTTACCTACGTCGCCCACTACCCGTTCATGGTCGGGGTCATAGCCGCGATGCGTAGCGAGGTCGAATGCTACGGAAAGTCCCTTCTGACCGGAAGCCAAGTTGCGGCGATAGAATGCGTTAGATTCTTCGGCGGTGGAGAAGCCGGCATATTGGCGGATTGTCCACGGGCGAAGGGTGTACATTACCGAGTACGGACCACGAAGATAAGGAGGAATGCCGGCGGCATATTCCAGATGTTCCATCCCTTCGAGGTCTTCTTTGATATGAAACCAAATTTTAAAGACTTAGATATATTCGCAGCCTTTCAGCCTGCCAATGGCATGGATTGGCAAAAGGCAAACCACATCACAGCCGGTTGGAAAACTCCCGAACACATTGATGTAAAACCTGTTTATACCAAAGAAGACCTCGAAGGGATGGAACATCTGGAATATGCCGCCGGCATTCCTCCTTATCTTCGTGGTCCGTACTCGGTAATGTACACCCTTCGCC
>SNRY01000121.1_pt1 | contig 28434 bp, 22 predicted proteins | sample 4693421 | NCBI WGS metagenome assembly SNRY01 (sample SAMN11003215, study PRJNA524138) | termite gut metagenome | isolation source: Bacteroidetes bacterial symbionts from single cell of protist host amplifed... | host: Streblomastix strix ... | reverse complement strand
CGGGTTCTCCATGGGAAGCCGAAATAGTCAAAAACCTGTTAGAAAGCAGTGGCATTACTCCTATATTAAAAACCGGAAATTTAGGAACCATTACCCCGTATTATAACGATACGATAGTTATGGTTTCCGAAGATGATTATAAATCTGCTTTAGCAATTATCAGGGACAGGGACGTCAGCATGTAAAAAAAGGACCTTAGATTATCCGTTTATCTGAAAATCTTTACGTCGAAGCACAAAGCTGTTACTTAAATATTTCTCTCTGACAATTTTGTTTCCAGCGAGGTCTTCCGGCGTTCCTTGAAAGAGGATTTTTCCTTCAAACAACAAGTAGGCGCGGTCGGTAATGCTAAGTGTTTCTTGCACATTATGGTCGGTAATCAGAATGCCTATGTCCTTGTCTTTCAATTTCCAGACAATTTGCTGAATATCTTCCACAGCAATAGGGTCAACCCCGGCAAAAGGTTCGTCAAGCATAATAAACTTAGGACTGATAGCCAAACAACGAGCTATTTCCGTCCGGCGACGTTCACCTCCCGATAATTGATTTCCCAAATTTTTGCGGACTTTTTGCAAATGGAACTCAGTTATCAGGCTCTCCAATTTTTCCTTTTGATACTCTTTTGAAGTAGGGGTCATTTCGAGTACGGCAGATATGTTGTCTTCCACACTCATGTGACGAAATACAGATGCTTCCTGAGCTAAATAGCCGATACCGATTTGCGCACGTTTATATACGGGATAGTTGGTTATCTCCAAATCATTCAAGAAAATACGACCTTGATTAGGAGTTATTAATCCCACTGTCATATAAAAAGACGTGGTTTTTCCGGCGCCATTCGGTCCTAAAAGCCCAACGATTTCTCCCTGTCTCACGCCAATGGAAACATCATTTACTACCGTCCTTTTACCATATTTCTTAACTAAATTTTCGGTACGAAGCACCATCTTGCCTTCTTCCATATTTCCGATTTTTATTGCAAATGTAGCAAAATATGATGAAATAGTGTACATTTGTAACATTTGCAATTCAAACATACCGGTTATGATAAAAGCTTTGAAAACCGTAGGAAGGTATCTTTTACTTATGAGTCGCACTTTTTCTCGACCGGAACGTATGCGCATGTTCTTTAAACAATACGTCAAAGAAATCGAACAGCTTGGGGTTAATTCCGTAGGCATTGTATTATTGATTTCTTTTTTCATAGGCGCAGTTATCACCATACAAATCAAACTGAATATCGAAACGCCTTGGATGCCTCGTTGGACGGTAGGTTATGTTACGCGGGAAATTCTTTTGCTTGAGTTTTCTTCCTCCATTATGTGTTTAATATTAGCAGGAAAGGTCGGTTCGAACATTGCTTCCGAACTTGGAACCATGCGTGTAACCCAACAAATTGATGCGCTTGAAATCATGGGTGTCAATTCCGCAAGTTATTTGATATTACCCAAAATAATGGCTTTGGTTACCGCTATTCCCGCTATGGTTACTTTTAGTATTTTTGCAGGAACAATTGGGGCTTTTGCCACATGTTGGTTTGGAGGAATCATGACTGCCACCAATTTGGAATATGGCATGCAATATTTTTTCATTGAGAAATTTGTTTGGTGCGGTATCATCAAATCGCTCTTTTTTGCTTTTATCATAGCCAGTGTATCGGCATTTTTCGGATATACGGTAGAAGGCGGATCCATTGCCGTAGGAAAAGCATCAACAAATTCGGTGGTATGTTGCAGTGTGCTTATTCTATTCGCCGATTTAGTATTAACTCAACTACTATTGGGATGATTGAAGTAAAGGGTCTCTATAAATCTTTTGAAGGGAAAACCGTATTAAACAATATTAATGTTTCTTTCGAGAGTGGAAAAACAAATCTGATTATCGGTCAAAGTGGTTCAGGAAAAACAGTATTGATGACATGTATCGTCGGCTTACTTTTCCCCGAAGAAGGTGAAGTGCTGTACAATGGGCGCGATTTCCTTGCTATGAAGAAAAAAGAAAAACAACAGTTGCGCCGAGAAATGGGTATGATTTTTCAAAGTGCGGCTCTGTTCGACTCAATGTCCGTACTTGAAAATGTAATGTTTCCTTTAAATATATTTAGCAACGAAACATTTCGCATAAAATTTAAAAGAGCTATGTCATGCTTGGATCGGGTAGGTTTGACAGAAGCCAAAGACAAATTTCCGGGCGAAATAAGTGGAGGTATGCAAAAACGTGTGGCGATTGCCCGTGCCATTGCCCTTAATCCTCAATACTTATTTTGCGACGAACCAAACTCGGGACTCGATCCGAAAAATTCATTAATTATTGATGAATTGATACAAAGTATCACCCGAGAATTTAATATGACTACCATTATCAATACTCACGATATGAATTCGGTGATGAGAATCGGAGAAAAGGTTGTTTTTGTTTTCGAGGGAAACAAAGAATGGGAAGGTACAAAAAATGAAATCTTTACAACAGACAATCAGCGTCTGAACAGTTTCATCTTTGTTTCCGACTTTTTTCGTAAAGTAAAAGAGGCAGAAGCCACACATGATGAAATAAATCCATAAAGAACTCCTATTTCTCACACAGTCCTTTGAAATTACAATATTGGCATTTTACCGTATAGGGCGTCTGTGTAAAAGGTTCTTGCGAATCGTAGATTTCCTCCAGTAACATTTGCAAACGTTCCCGAAACTCTTTCTCATAAAAAGAAAAATCGTCAATAGATTTTTTGGGTTTGCGTGGTTCTCCCATTTCGATTACAGGCGAATAACTTTCCGAAGCCGCCCGATGAATATAAAGCAAAGCAGGAGCAACTTTCAACTTTTGCATCCGACTCATAATGGCAGCATAAAGGAAAGTTTGGAAAATATAATTGGGACGAGCTTCCGCCGGAGTAAATAATTGCTCGATATTCACAGGTATTTGGGGGCTTCCGCCGGTTTTGTAATCTACAATACGGAGGATACCGTCTTTACAGTCTATGCGGTCTATAACGCCACCTATTCCAACCTCCATACCACCCACTTTTTCCAACACAAAAATCTCCTTTACCTTTTGTTCCATGGCAATCAGTTCGAAAGGAGCATATAACAAGTCGTTGCGAAGTAATTGCAACAGGTAAGAAACTATCACTTTGGAATTAATCAATTGCATGCCATTGTATTCCGGCGTTTTGTCGGATGATATACGGAAAAACCATTTATTAAAAGCAGCATCCACATAGTTTTGTATATTGACTTTGTTGCGTAGCATTTTTTCCAAGTCTTCCTGCCTGATAACCTTGCCTTTTCTCGTTAAATCTTCGTATAGCAATTCGGCGGAATAGTGAAAAATCTTTCCAAAAGTAACAGAATCTATCTCGCTATTGACTTCATTGGGCGTTTTTAAGCGAGCTACATAGTTATAATAAAATTTCATCCGGCAATCTAAATACACGTTAAGCAACGATGGAGAGAAGCAAGCCTCCGGATTTTTTCCAATAGCATATCTCTCTTTTAAAAGGGATATTATTTCCGGCGTTTTTTCTATACAAATCTCTTTTCTGCTTCGTAGAGAGCGACCGGCTTCGAGGAACTCGCAACTGACAGGGTGTGTTCCTTCAACAAGCAATTGCAAAAGAAACCGCGACCATTCTCCCCGATTCAATCCGTCCGGCGAGGTATTATATACCAAAGTAATGTTTTCCGCCCTTTGTATTAGACGATAGAAATGGTAGGCATATATGGCATTTCGATGATCTATCGTAGTCATCCCGAATGCTTTCCGTAAATTAGATGGAATAAACGACACATCTTTTCCGGATTTGGGAAATTGCCCTTCATTGAACGATAAGATGAGCAGGTTTCTAAAATCCAAATTTCTGGTTTCTAATACCCCCATTACTTGCAGACCAATAGCCGGTTCGCCGTGAAAAGGAATGCGTAATGCAAGCAATATCCGATTCAATAATGATTTGAACATATCTACCTGTATCTGCAAATCCCCGCTTTCTATCAAACTCAGCAAGCGATTGACGGTAACGTAGCTTTTGAACAAGGCTTCTCTATAAAGTTGATTAAATACATCGCCAACTTCTTCTTTTTCGCGATAAAATGTCGCCACTTCTTTCAATATTTCTGTGATATAGAGACAAAGCGTATGCGCTTCGCCGCACGGGGTGAAAATCCGACTCAAAAACTCATCTTGTTTCAATTCTTGTGGAGTAGGATAGAAACGATTTCCCGTTGTTAATTGTTGATTCACTGATTCCGCTTTCTCCGATAAAGCGCGAGTATATGGATGTTTCAACACCGGTTGCACAAACGAATAAAAGAAACGTTCCGTTTGGGGTTGGTAGCCAACCGTTTGAAGTTCCGTAAGCGCCTTTATATAACCGTAAACAGGAGTTTGCGCCAAAGAAAATCCCATTGTGATGTTAACGTTCTCCACAGTCGAAGGAATGGAATGAAGTATAGACGGAAGCAATATTTCACTACAAAGAACTACAGCGTTACTCCTTTCCTGCTCCTGTTCCAAAGCAACAGATTGTAACCATTCCGGCAGATAGTATGCTTGCGCACTCTCGGAAGCAGAAGAAATGACATGTATCTTCTTAGGTTTTCGATAAGTATCAAACAATTCCGGTGAAAGAGGGGAAGGAAACCGTTCAAGATTTTGGTTGATAAACGTTGCCGCTTCGTGCTTCCGGTCTTTCGCTTGAGTATAGAACAAATCATAGTCCCAATAGAACAATGCCCTTTGAGCATCACGAAGCGTAGAAAACAACGTACTTTCCACCTTACTTAACATATTGAAGCCTACAAACACATAAGTATCGTACTTCAAATCTTCCACTTTTAACAGTTCCAGCGCATTACGCCACAACATACCTTCATAACCCACACCTAAATCGGTCAGTCGCTCTCGGTAACGATGATAGATAACCCCCAACTTATTCCAAAGCGAAACAAATCTTTCTTTTAATTCCGTACGTTGCTCTATGGAAAAATTCTTGAAAAACAAGCGAATAGCCTCTTCTTGTTCTTTACTTAAAAAATTATAATCGTCTCCAATATTTTTAAGGTCTTTCAGATTGGTGAACAGTTTATCGGCATTTACTAAATTTTTGTCCACATCATCCAAATCTTCGATTAGCAATTCACCCCAAAAATAAAATTCATCCAACGATTCTTTACTTTGCGTTTCTGCGCAAAAGACCTTATACAGTTCGCATATCAAACATATCGGATCACCGGCTTTCAGTACGGAAAACCGTTGAAACAATTCACCGATACTTGCATAAGCCGGCGCCCATATCGGTCTGTCGGATTCGTCGGTTAGATATTCGTTAAAAAACAAACTTGCACGCTTATTAGGAAAGACAACAATCGTATGCGACAAGTCATCTCCTTTCTTGGAATGCAAATCACGGGCTACTGTTTGCAGGAATGTTTTCAATGCCTAAATCCTAAAAGACTATCAAACTCTTCTTTCTGAGTATCAAACGTTCCATTCAAAGCATTTATTTTTTTGGGATCCAATTCAAAGCTCTTTTTCTCATCTTCCATCGCTCCTTCCTTATTTCCCATGAGCAGTTTTGCCCGCCCGCGTTCATAGTAAGCAGCTGCGCAATCGGGATTCAATTCAATGGTTTCGTCAAAATGCTCGATAGCTTCGGTTAATCTCCCTTGCTTGATAAACCATTGACCTAAATTGAGATAAGCCTGAGTATGAAAAGGATTAAGATTGATAACCGTCCGGTAATCCTCTTCCGCTTCTTTCCCATCCCCTAACGCTTCTTTCAATTTACCACGTAAAAGCAGAGCCGTCTCCTCCTCAGCATTTTGCACTAACACGAAATCCAAATCGAACGCTGCTTCTTTATATTCGTTCATCTGTATCAGTAACTCGGCACGCATCAAACGAGCTTCGATATAATCTTCTTTTAAAACGATAGCTTGTGTTAGTTGAGTTACGGCATTGAGCACCTCATTTTGCCCTCGATAAGCTTTAGCTAAAAAATAATAAGCCATTGCATCGTCTTTTTTCAATTCAATGGCTTTCAGACAAGCATCTGCCATCGTCTTGTAATCCTCGCTCATGTATGCAACATCTGCCAAAGTAAGGTATATACTTTCCATCTGAGGCTCCAATTCTATCATACGCTTTAATGAATCACACGCTTTTGCCAACTCTCCTGTCTGTATATAGAGCTTACTTAAATAACCGATAGTTTCAAAATCTTCTTCGATAGCCAATGCTTCGGTAAAGCATTTAATGGCATAATCCATACGTCTTATACGCTGTGCCCGCAGACCGTCGTACTTAAACAACTCAAAGTTTTTCATCCTGTTTTTCCGGTCGTTTTCTTCACTATCTTCCGTTTTTCCTGTGAAAAGTGATTTTAAAAAGTTAGCCATTATATTGCTGTTTTTATGATGATTTTACTAATTCCATACAAATGTACAGGATTTTTTGAGTTTAGGAAATTCAGAAATTAATTTCACTTTCAATACTTTCGTACACAAAGTGGCAAGTTTTTTACAACAATCACTCTAAGTAAAAAATCACTGCGTTTGAGGTATAGTTGCCTTTAAGGCTTATTCAATTGAACGAACTTTTTAAGCAGTTAAAATCTGCAATTAAAGAAAAGTAGATAAAGTTAGTTTCTTATAATTTGCATATCTTTGCATTTGCAAAATAAATCTGAATGAACTTCTCTTTTCGTTGCTAATTGGTTACTTAATAACACAATTAATTATTTTTCTGATTATAAATATAGTAAGTATATCAAATGGCATTACAATGTGGCATTGTCGGCTTACCTAATGTCGGCAAATCAACTCTATTCAACTGTCTATCTAACGCAAAGGCGCAAGCGGCAAATTTTCCTTTCTGTACCATAGAACCAAACGTGGGTGTAATCACTGTTCCGGACGAACGTTTGAATAAATTAGCCCAAATAGTCAATCCCAAACAAATCGTTCCCACGACTGTGGAAATTGTAGATATTGCCGGATTGGTAAAAGGAGCAAACAAAGGCGAAGGTTTAGGCAATAAATTCCTTGCCAACATCCGCGAAACAGACGCTATTCTGCACGTCCTTCGCTGTTTTGACGACGAAAACGTAATACACATAGACGGATGCGTTAACCCCGTACGCGACAAAGAAATCATAGACTACGAACTCCAACTGAAAGATCTCGACACCGTTGAAAATCGTATCCGGCACGTACAAAAACAAGCCCAAACAGGAGGAGACAAAGTCGCTAAACAAGCCTATGAAATATTGCTGACATACAAAAAAATTCTGGAACAAGGCAAACCCGCTCGTACCATCCAATTCCATACCAAAGACGAACAAAAAATCGCCAAAGAGTTTTTTTTACTGACTAACAAACCGGTACTTTACATCTGCAATGTGGACGAAAAAAGCGCCGTCAACGGAAACAAATATGTGGATGACGTGCGTGAAGCTATCAAAGATGAAAATGCCGATATACTGATTGTTGCAGCTAAAATCGAATCGGAAATAGCCGAACTTGAAACGTACGAAGAACGGGAAATATTTCTTACCGAAATAGGGCTGAAAGAGTCCGGTGTAACCCGCCTCATCAAAGCCGCCTACAAACTGCTGAATCTCGAAACCTATTTTACTGCAGGTCCCCAAGAAGTTCGTGCGTGGACTTATCTGCGCGGAAGTAAGGCTCCGCAATGCGCCGGAATCATTCATACCGATTTTGAAAAAGGATTCATCCGTGCCGAAGTCATTAAGTACGAGGATTATATCAACTACGGTTCCGAAGCCCTTGTTAAAGATGCCGGAAAACTCGGTATAGAAGGCAAAGATTATATGGTACAGGACGGAGACATCATGCACTTCCGGTTTAATGTTTAAATCATTCACATAAAAACACAGAATTATGAATCATTTCCTTGCATTTGTTCAGTGGAACCCTGACCCCGTGATAGCAAACATCGGTATTCCCATCCGGTACTACGGGTTGTTCTGGATTATCGGCATTCTTTTTGCATATTTCATTGTTCGCCGGCAATTCCGAGACAAAAAAATTGATGAAAAAAAGTTTGAACCTTTACTTGTATATTGCCTTTTCGGAATTTTTATCGGAGCCCGATTAGGACATTGCTTGTTCTATCAGCCGGATTATTATCTTCTCCATCCCATAGAAATGCTGCTTCCCGTAAAGATTATGCCCGACGGTGGATGGAAATTTATCGGTTATCAAGGACTTGCCAGCCATGGAGGAACTATCGGATTGATTATTGCCCTTTGGCTCTACGTACGCAAAACCAAACTGAATTATATGGACATATTAGATATGATTGGAGTAGCCACCCCTCTCACCGGAGCTTGTATCCGCATAGCCAATTTAATGAATTCGGAAATTATCGGCAAAAGAACCGATGTGCCTTGGGCTTTCATCTTTGAACGGGAAGATCTCTACCCTCGCCACCCTGCGCAACTCTACGAAGCTATCGCCTACCTGATTCTTTTCTTTATAACTATATTTATCTATAAAAATTACGGTAAAAAGATGCATCGAGGATTCTTTTTCGGCTTTTGCCTCACAAGCATTTTTATATTCCGCTTCTTTGTGGAGTTCATTAAAGAAAATCAGGTTGCTTTTGAAACGGAAATGTCATTTAATATGGGGCAACTGCTCAGTATTCCGTTTATTCTCATTGGAATCGGAAGCATGTTGGCTGGAAAAAAATTAGATAAACTCAAATAACCAAAGCGTCTGTTTCTTAAAAACAAACCTTATAATGTTGTTTGACTTTCGTTTTATCGAAAAAAAGAATACCGAGGTCATATAGGTCAAACGTTACCCCTACCTCTTCATTCGCTATCAATCGCCTCCAAAGAGTTTTCATCTCTTTGGAGTAACCGATGCCTCCTATCACAAATACGGATTGCTTGTGGCTACGGGCAGCGCATACTCGAAATATCTGTTCCGTTAAAACAGGATTTTTATAATCATGCAGATAAAGAAAATCCACCGGAACACCTTTTTCAAGAAATAAATCCGTTAAATCCGAAGCCGGAACATAATCCGCCGAAGATTTACCGGCTTGTAAATACAAAGCCGAACAAGACAAGCTGCCGGCATCAACAATCGTACACGGCTGCATCCTGTTAACCAAACGGAATAATAACCGGTTTACCTTCCGGGACTCATTCACCCGACCTTTTTCGTGATTCGCACGTATCTGCTTCTTTTCCTTCACCTTCAACTCCTTGTAAGCAGAACAAGGTTTCTTCTCGCCAATAACCTGCGTTATAAAATCAAAGGCAAACGGAGAATGTACGCCATATCCGCAACAGCAATGAAAGCGACTTAACCGGACAAAAAAACGTTTTAAAATCAAAAAAATAGTATCCATAAAATAATACAACCAAAATTGAGCGTAGTGTTTACAACCAAGCAATGCTCCGAGCTGAGTAAACGCTTTTCAAAAGTCTCTTTATTTATTCTTTGAATATTTTCTGAAATGCTTATCCAACTCACGAGATACTTTTTTAAAAGGTGCCAGGTCATTAATTTGATGCAACATGGATGTTTCCCATTGTTGCTTAAAAGCAAGTTCTAATTTTTTTACTCTTTCTTCCAAGCCTTCCGGTTTTATATTTTTATGTCGGGCTTTTTCTTCAAACTCTTTCCTATAATCCGCCATTTCTATTTTTCCGTATTCGGATACGTACCAAAGATCGTAATAATCTCTGGCTTGCTGTCGTTGCAGGAGGGAGCGCATTTTTTCCGTCATCACTTCGGGCAAGGAATAGCATTGTAAAATACATGGTTTTAAATCGGAGTAGGACTTGAACATTTTTCTGTTTTCTATCTCGAATTTCAATAATTCATTTTTGGAAATATCCACTTTTACGTCCCTTCCTGTTCCTCCAAGCGGGCCGGCATAGTTAATGTGAAAATTGATGGTTTCTGTTTGGTGTTCGCCGAAATCGGAAATGGACAGGGGTATGTTTGCTTCTTCTTTTACGTATTCAAATACTGCCTCAAAGGCTTCTCTGATTTCTTCATTTGTTTTTCCTTTATCAAGCATGGTAAAATCCAAGTCTTCCGAGTATCTGTAGTCCTCGAAGTAAAACTTATTCAGCACAGTGCCTCCTTTGAAAACTACTATTTTTGAAAGTAATTCGTCATGGGCTATGCCGGCAAGTATCCATGAAAGGATGTAGTCTTTCTCAATCTGTGGAGTGTTTACTCCTTTTGAATTGGCGATTCGTTGTATTTCTGCTTGTGTTATCATGTCAGTATGGATGATAGAATGGTGTGTGTATCTACGTTTTGCTTGATACTCCACTTCGTTGATACTTTCCCTCGTTCTGGCGCTCCCGTATCAAGGAGTGTTATTGAGGAGGTGCGTAATTTATGCAGTTCTTCAATAAGAGGTGTATTTATATTCAGGAGATCGAGTAAGTATCCCAGACGCTTGATGACTGCTTGTGAACCAAATTTCAAGGCATAACTCAATAGCCGGTCATCGTTTATTCTTTCTCTTGCCATGTGCAGCGCTTTTGCCACTTCTACTGTTCCTCCGGCATACTCGGGTTTGTACAGACAATCAATGAATGTTTTTTCCAAATCGGAACACAATACCCGGTTAAAATCATCTATCCATACTTTCTTGTATCCGAAAAAATGTTTGTCGTTGTGGTAAATGAATTGGAAGTTGACTTTCCGTATCTCAACCCATGTGGGCTTTGTTTGTTTAGGGACGACTATTTGTTCTGTCAATGCCGGCTGAGTGATTAGACTATGTATCTGCATGGCTGAATAATATCCGACGTAATGTTCGTTTCCTGCCAACGGTTCCGCTATCAGATGCCAATTAGGCAAATAACATTCCGAATCCTGCTCAAAAGGAATCATATAGTAAACACTTTCCTTTATCCTCATCAACAAACCGTCGTTTGTCATTCTCATTAATTGTTGAGAGATGGATTTGGGTGGAATGTCCGGAAACAAGTCGTAAACTTCTTTTATGGTAAACCAGTTTTTGCTTTTTTCACGGAGTTTGGAAAGTAATTTGCTTGAGAGTGCGGTTAGTTTCTTATCTTTCATATCCGAACAGCTACTTAATTGGTAGTTGCAAAGATATGAAACATATTTTTTTGTATCAAATAATTTTTATAAATAGCAACTTGAATTAATTATATATTTGCAAAGTATTAAAAATAATAAATTTTAATCCGATGTCAGTAGGCTGGTAATATACCCGATACCGATAGGTCGGTCTTTGAGCCACTCCCAATACGAGTGGCTTAATCGTTTAATTAAATTTTTATGATTACTAAAGTTTCTGTTTTGATTGATGGTGGCTTTTTGGACAAAGATTCATGAAAGCAAATAAAAAAGAGCCAAGGCATACCGATGTTGTGAAAACGGTAAATGAGGTGATGAATTTAGTTCAAGCAAAAACAAATGGTGAGACAAAAGACATCTTGTTTCGTGTTTTTTATTACGATTGCGCGCCATTGGCGGAATAATCAAAGACTATACCGGAAAGAATGGTATAGATTATTCAAAATCACCAGCATATTGTACACAAGAAAATCAACCCTTCTTTCCACAACTCATGCAATCAATGGGAAACTTAAGAACCATTTCAAAATAAAATCTTATCTCTTTTTGAAAACTTTTTTCATTTTTCCTATTAAAAACTTGTCCGTTTCAGAAAACTTTACAAATCAATATCAAGCAAATTATTTACCAAAAGAGGAGATATTTAACAATTCAACGTGCATAAAACAGAACAAAATTCATTAGATTTGTTCCATATATAACAAAACACAAACCATGAATCATCCCGACATTTGTATCATAAAAAGAGACGGAAAAGAGGAAAAATTCTCTATCGGAAAAATAAAGAATGCCATAACCAAAGCATTTCATGCCACGGATATGATAAACGAAGAGGAACTAATATTAGAAATCACAATGAAAGTGATTGAACGCATTCTCACGCCAAGAATTTCAGTGGAAGAAATACAGGATTTAGTAGAAACGGAATTGATGAAAAATCTTCCCGAAGTAGCAAAAAAATTCATCATCTATCGTGAATGGAGAAATATCGAACGCGAAAAGAAAACACAAATGAAACAAGTTATGGACGGTATTGTTACCATTGACAAAAACGACGTTAACCTGAACAATGCCAATATGTCCAGTCATACTCCGGCAGGACAAATGATGACCTTTGCTTCCGAAGTAACCAAAGATTACACCTACAAATACCTCCTCCCCCCAAAATATGCGGAGGCGCATCGTTTGGGAGATATTCATATTCACGATTTAGACTATTATCCAACAAAAACAACAACTTGTATTCAGTACGACCTTGATGAATTGTTTGAAAACGGATTCCATACCAAAAACGGAAGCATCCGGATGCCGCAAAGCATACAAAGCTACGCTACGCTGGCAACCATTGTTTTTCAGACCAACCAAAACGAGCAGCACGGCGGACAGTCTATCCCTGCATTCGACTTTTTCATGGCAAAAGGAGTACACAAAACCTTTTTGAAACACCTGACCACCTTTTTAGAATTTTACACAACCATGAACCGGATTAAATCCGATGAAAAAGAATTAAAACTGTTACTCAAAGAACATTTGCATTCCATTGACGTAACCGACAAAAATTTGGAAGAGATTCGCGTCCTATTAGCCACCCATGAAATCGCCATCGACAAAGACACCCTGAAAAAAATCACGGACAAAGCGTATGCACAGACCCAAAAAGAGACCCATCAGGCAATGGAGGGATTTATACACAATTTGAACACGATGCACTCGCGAGGAGGCAATCAAGTGGTATTCAGTTCCATAAATTACGGAACAGACTTTTCCCCCGAAGGACGCATGGTAATCAACGAATTGCTTAAAGCCACTACCGAAGGACTTGGTCTCAAAGGCGACGTGCCGGTATTCCCTATTCAAATATTTAAAGTAAAAGAAGGCATATCCTATTCCGAAGAAGATTATCAAAAAGCAATAGACGATTTTGAAACAGCAATAGCAGGGAAAATGAGTTTTAAAACTCCCAATTTCGATTTATTTCTAAAAGCCTGCCAAACTTCCGCAAAAGCTCTTTTCCCGAACTTCATGTTTTTGGACACCCCCTACAATACAAATGAGAAATGGACTATTAACGACCCTCAACGCTACCGGTATGAAGTAGCGTCTATGGGATGCCGTACCCGTGTGTTTGAAAATCTGCACGGAGAAAAAACATCTTTGGGACGGGGAAATCTCTCGTTCACCACCATGAACATGCCACGCTTGGCGATAGAAGCGCAATTTAAAGCCGAAAGTTTGACCGATAATTCCCACTACGAAGAAGCCGTAGAGAGAAAAGCTAAAGAGCTATTCCTCTCTTCTGTCCGGAAAATGACAGCTTTCATCGCCGACCAACTTTACATACGTTATCAATATCAACGTACAGCCCTAACTAAACAATTTCCTTTTATGATGGGAAACAACGTATGGAAAGGAGGAGGAGCAACAGACCCGAACAAGGAAGTGGGCGACGTATTGAACAGCGGAACACTTGCCATCGGATTTCTGGGTGGACACAACGCCATGACGGCTATTTACGGCAAGGGACACGGACATTGTCAAAAAGCATGGGATACCCTTTATGAAGCTTTGCAAATCATGAACGAAGTAGCAACAGAATACAAAACAAAATACAAACTGAACTATTCCATATTGGCTACCCCTGCCGAAGGGCTTGCGGGAAGATTCACCCGTATGGACAAACGAAAGTATGGCATCATCCCCGGCGTAACGGACAACGACTATTACGTAAATTCTTTCCATGTGGATGTGAAAGAACCTATCGGCATTGCGGAAAAAATAAAATGTGAAGCTCCATTTCACGCCCTTACGCGTGGCGGACACATCACGTATGTAGAATTAGACGGCGAAGCGAAAAAAAATGTAAAAGCGATTGTCAAAATAGTAAAGCTGATGTATCAGGAAGGCATTGGTTACGGGTCTATCAACCATCCGGTAGATACCTGCCACGACTGCGGATACAAAGGAGTGATATACGACAAATGCCCCGTATGCCAAAGCGAATCTATATTAAGAATGCGTCGCATCACGGGCTATTTGACGGGCGACCTTAATTCATGGAATTCTGCCAAACGAAAAGAAGAAAAAGACAGAATAAAACATCATTAAACCGAATATGCTGCACATGCTTCATGTCTACCCGGAAACAATCGTTGACGGCGAAGGTATTCGTTACTCCATTTATTTAAGCGGTTGCCGCCACCATTGTCCGGAATGTCATAATCCCGATAGTTGGAATCCGGAAGCGGGCGAAACATTGACCCAGCAACGAATCTCGGATATGATTCGGGAAATAAATGCCAACCCTCTACTCGATGGAATTACTTTTTCGGGAGGAGATCCACTCTACAATCCTTCGGAATTTCTGTTCCTCGTAAAAGAGATAAAAGAAAAAACGCATCAAAATATCTGGTGCTACACAGGATATACCTACGAGAAAATACTCTTATGTCCGGAATTATCTGCCATACTCCCCTACATAGACGTATTAGTGGACGGCAAGTTCGACAAAAACCGGAAATCGCCTCATCTTCGCTTTCGGGGAAGCGACAATCAGCGAATAGTACGGATAAACCACACAGCCGGTACGGAAGAGATTCAAAACATACCGCTTACCCGTTCTATACCGGCAACCAACGCATCTACCTCTTCCCGAGTATTGTAAAAGGCAAACGATGCTCGCACAGTACCCTCAATGCCAAAACGCTGCATCAACGGCTGAGCGCAGTGATGTCCCGTGCGGACAGCAATACCGAGACGATCCAACAAAGTACCCATATCCAAATGATGAATAGTACCCACAAGAAAAGAAATAACACTACCCCTGCCATCTGCCTCCCCAAAAATGCGTATTCCTTTAATCTCTTTAAGCCGAAGCAAAGCATATTCAGTTAATTCGCGTTCATAAGAAGAAATCGCTTCCAAGCCGATAGCGGAAACATAATTCAATGCCTTTGCCAATCCCGTAGTACCAATATAATCAGGCGTTCCCGCCTCAAACTTAAATGGGAGTTCATTGAAAGTGGTTTTCTCAAAACTGACATGCCGTATCATCTCTCCCCCCCCTTGATAAGGAGGCATACGATTAAGGAAATCTTCTTTCCCATACAATACGCCGATGCCCGTAGGTCCATAAACCTTGTGCGAAGAAAAAGCCAGGAAGTCCGCATCCAAATCTTGCACATCTATGGGAATATGAGGAATAGATTGCGCTGCGTCAATCAATACCGGCACCTTATGCTTATGTGCCGTAACAATCATTTCCTTAACGGGATTTATGGTACCCAACACATTAGAGACATGCGCCACGCTAACCAGCTTGGTACGTTCGGAAAAAAGTTTCTCATATTCGTCGAGCAACAATTCCCCTTTATCATTCATCGGGATGACTTTAAGCGTTACCTTTCTGCAAGCAGCCAACAGTTGCCAGGGAACAATATTGGCATGATGCTCCATAACAGAAATAATAATTTCGTCGCCTTCCTCCATAAATGCCTGTCCATAGCTGGATGCCATGAGATTGACAGACTCGGTGGTTCCCCTTGTAAATACAATTTCATTGGCGCTGCGGGCATGGATAAATTGACGGACCGTTTCGCGCGATGCCTCGTGTAATTCGGTAGCCTGCTGCGAAAGGAAATGCACCCCGCGATGTACATTGGCATTGACCGAATAATATTCATCGGTAATAGCTTCGACGACACACCGTGGTTTCTGAGTAGTCGCAGCGTTATCGAAATAAATGAGCGGTTTGCCGTACACCTCCCGTCCGAGTATCGGGAAATCCTTTCTTATTGTTTCTATTGAAATTGACATAGTAAATAATCCTCTTCATTCATACTTTTGTGAAATATCAGGTACAAATATAGCATCCTTGACATCGACTCAGTTCATTCCGAAAACGCTTTTCCACCAACAAGTGCAATCGTTCTTTCAACGCATCCAAACGAATGATATCTATCACTTCGTTGACGAAGGCAAACATCAACAATAGCCGTACTTCCTTCTCAGGGATACCTCGTGTACGCATATAGAAAAGGGCATTTTCGTCAAGTTGCCCCACCGTTGCGCCATGGCTGCATTTCACATCGTCGGCATATATTTCCAGTTGCGGCTGGGTAAACATGCAAGCTTCACGAGTCATACAAAGATTCCGGTTCGTTTGTTGCGAATGGGTATATTGGGCGCCGGGGCGTACCAAAACCTTTCCTGCAAATATTCCAACCGCTTGTCCGTCAAGTATGTATTTGAATAACTCGTTGCTTTTACAATTAGGTGCCAGATGGTCAATAAACGTATGATTATCTACCTGCTGATTCTTATCGGCAATAGCCATGCCGCAAAGATTGATTTCCGCATTTTCGCCAACCAATGCCACTTCAACGGTGTTACGGGATACGCCATTGTGCAATGTCATACCGTTAAGCAACACATTACTACCGGCTTCCTGCCGTACATACATATTACTGATACGAACATTGCTCGTAGGGGTTTCCTCTAATTCATACAAATCAAACACAGCATTTTTCCCTGCAAAAACTTCCACAACTTGGGTCGACAGGAAATTTACGTTATCTATGGCATGGTCGCAAACAAGCAAACGGGCTTTGGCGCCTTCTTCCAAAACAACCAGTATCCGGCGGTTTACCATGAAATCAACATCGGCGCGAAGAATATTTATCAATTGAATAGGCTTCTCCACCGCCACATTCTTTGGAACATAAAGCAGTACGCCATCTTGTGCAAAAGCCGTGTTGAAAGCCGTTAAAGCATTTTTCGACGTATCTGCCGATTTACCGTAGTATCGCGCCACTAACTCGGGAAAACGTTCCGATGCTTCCTTTAATCCGGAAAGAATAACCCCTTCCGGTAAACGATACTTTGGTAACGCTTTGCTATAAAACACATCATTGACAACAAAATACAGCGAAGTGCTCATATTCGGAACATCGCATTTGAACACTTCATAAGGGTTGACGGGAATATCCAAACGATCCAGATTCAGTCCGTAATTGGGAATGAAAAATTTGCTTGCATCGGTATGTGTATACTCCTCTTGCTCATTCGTAGGAAAGCCGGATTGTATAAAATGAGACATCGCTTCCGTTCGGAGCGCATTAAGAACGGGCGCGCTATGCCGGCATATCATTTCTTCGTGTTTTGAGAAAAGGTCAATATACTGTTGTTCGATACTCATATCGCTATTCTCCCACCTCTTCTTTTATCCAATCATATCCCAACTTTTCCAGTTTCAATGCCAACTCCGGTCCTTCCGTTTTCACGATACGCCCTTCATACAACACATGCACCACATCCGGTTTGATATAATCCAACAACCGTTGATAATGGGTAATCACCATATAACTTGTTTCGGGAGTTTTAAGCTTATTCACTCCTTCCGCTACGATACGGAGCGCATCAATATCTAATCCCGAATCCGTTTCGTCCAGAATACAGAGACGCGGCTCCAGCATAGCCATTTGAAAAATCTCGTTACGTTTCTTCTCTCCCCCGCTGAAACCTTCGTTTACGCTCCGATTGGCAAGGTTGCTATCCAATTCCACTACGGCGCGTTTCTCACGCATCAATTTTAGGAACTCTCCGGCAGTAAGGGTAGGTAATCCTTTATACTTACGCTGTTCGTTGACAGCGGCACGCATGAAATTTACCATACTCACTCCGGGAATCTCCACCGGATATTGGAAAGAAAGAAAAACGCCTTCGTGACTACGCTCTTCGGGAGTAAGTTCCAGCAAATTCTTACCATAGAAACTAACGCTTCCCTTAGTTACTTCAAAAGCCGGATTTCCCACCAACACGCTACTCAAAGTGCTTTTACCGGAGCCATTAGGTCCCATGATGGCATGTACTTCACCCGGATTGATTGTCAAATGAATCCCTTTCAATATTTCTTTGCCGTTAATTCCGGCATGAAGGTCTTTTATTAATAACATATTCGCCTTGACTTTTGACTTTTCACCCTACACTCCCCTCCAACGATACCGCCAATAATTTTTGCGCTTCCACGGCAAACTCCATAGGCAACTTATTCAATACTTCTTTGGCATACCCATTCACAATAAGCCCTATTGCATCCTCAATGGGAATCCCTCGTTGATTACAATAGAATATCTGATCTTCGCTGATTTTACTTGTTGTCGCTTCATGCTCCACCACCGCCGTTTCATTATGAACATCCATATACGGAAAAGTATGCGCCCCGCATTTATCCCCCAACAGCAACGAATCGCATTGACTGTAATTGCGTGCATTCTCCGCTCTTTCGGAAACACGCACCAAACCACGGTAGGAATTCTGGCTTTTTCCGGCAGAAATACCTTTGCTCACAATATTACTTCGCGTATTCCTCCCCAAATGAATCATTTTCGTACCCGTATCTGCCTGTTGGTAATTGTTTGTTACGGCGACACTGTAAAATTCGGCAGTAGAATAGTCCCCCGTCAGCAAGCACGAAGGGTATTTCCAAGTAATAGCGCTTCCCGTTTCCACCTGTGTCCACGAAAGTTTACTGTTTATCCCCTTGCAATTTCCCCGTTTGGTTACAAAATTATACACACCGCCTTTGCCTTCCGCATTACCCGGATACCAGTTCTGCACCGTACTGTACTTCACTTCGGCACGGTTATGCACAATGATTTCCACAATAGCGGCATGCAATTGATTCTCATCACGCATCGGAGCCGTGCAGCCTTCCAAATAGGACACATACGAATCATCGTCAGCTATGATAAGCGTTCGTTCAAACTGTCCGGTATTGGCAGCATTGATACGAAAGTAAGTAGAAAGTTCCATCGGGCAACGCACTCCCTTGGGAATATAGACAAAAGATCCGTCGGAAAATACTGCCGAGTTAAGAGCTGCAAAGAAATTATCCCGATAGCTTACCACAGAACCTAAATACTTCTTTACCAAGTCAGGATGCTCACGTACGGCTTCACTGAAAGAGCAAAAAATAATCCCTTTCTCGAGCAGAACCTCCTTAAACGTTGTTTTAACAGAAACAGAATCCATCACGGCATCCACCGCCACGCCGCTAAGCGCCATTTGCTCTTCGAGAGGAATACCCAATTTGTTGAATGTCTTAATGAGTTCAGGATCTACTTCATTCCTGCTTTTCGGACTTTCTTTCTTTTGGGGGGCAGCGTAATAAGATATCGCTTGATAATCTATTTCAGGGATATGCAAATGCGCCCATGTAGGCATCTTCATTGTTAACCAATGCCGATAGGCTCTCAAACGAAACTCACACAACCAATCGGGTTCTTTTTTTTTCAGGGAAATAAGCCGGACGACATCTTCATTCAATCCCCGTTCAATCACATCGGTATGAACATCCGTAACAAAGCCGTACTTGTATTTCTCTTGTGTGAGTTCTTTTATATATTTGTTAGACTCTTCTATAGGTGATACCTTCATTATCCTTTTGCTTCCTAATATCTTTTTCTTTCAATCCTATTATTACAGGAAAAACCTTACCGGCAAATGTTTTCAAAGGATAGTAGAACAAGGAAGCCTCTTTTTTCTCTCGACTTAGAACACGATGCCGGATGTCGAAATAATCCAACACACAGATTACCGCTCCAATTAAAAACATATATTTGACTATTCCGAACACTGCTCCCAACAACCGGTTAAAACAACCGAGCGCAACAACATCAACAACTTTGGTCAACAATACTCCCACGAATGAAAAAACGAGAGGAATGAATATCCAGATTCCGATAAAGGCAATAATTTGCGCTGCGGTAAAGGAATCGGTTACCGAACTGATATATTTTTCCGCCACATAGATATACAAATATTTTGCGACGATAAATCCTAAAACCAATCCGGCAATCGTAATCGCCTGCCAAACCAATCCTTTCTTAAAACCGATGCCGGCTCCTGCCACCATACACGCTAAAATAATAATATCCGTTATCGTCATAATCGGCTATATGTTATTACAAAGTCGCTTTTACAGTTACCTCCTGAAAAGATTCAATAATATCGCCCGGCTTTATGTCGTTACAATTGGTTAAACTCATGCCACATTCGTAATTGGCTACCACCTCTTTCACATCCTCTTTAAAACGCTTCAAGGCATTTATGTTTCCGGTATAGATAACAATACCGTCGCGAATTAAACGCGCTTTGTCCGTACGTTTTATCTTCCCTTCTTTCACCATGGATCCAGCTACCATACCCACCTTGGTAATATGAAACACTTCACGCACCTCAATGGTTGCCGTAATTTCTTCTTTTATTTCGGGAGCAAGCATTCCTTCCATAGCAGATTTCACTTCTTCAATAGCTGCATAAATAACTGAATATATGCGAATGTCCACTCCTTCCTGTTCGGCATACTTGCGAGCTGACGCCGAAGGACGTACTTGAAAACCGATAATAATAGCGTCCGAAGCTGCTGCCAAAGTTACATCCGATTCGGAAATCTGCCCTACCGCCTTGTGAATGACATTCACCTGTATCTGCTCCGTTGACAATTTTATCAACGCATCGCTCAATGCTTCAATAGAACCATCCACATCTCCCTTAACGATGATATTGAGTTCCCGGAAGTTCCCCAAGGCAATGCGACGACCGATTTCGTCGAGCGTAAGTATCTTCTGGGTACGCAAACCTTGTTCGCGTTGCAACTGTTCGCGTTTATTCGTAATTTCCCGCGCCTCTTGTTCCGTATCAATCACATGGAAAATATCGCCGGCAGTAGGTGCGCCATTCAAACCGAGAATCAATACCGGTTCCGCAGGACCTACCCGTTGAATACGCTGATTACGTTCATTGAACATGGCTTTCACGCGACCGTAATTCGCTCCCGCCAATACGATGTCTCCCATTTTCAAGGTACCGTTTGAAACCAATACGGTAGCCATATATCCACGCCCTTTATCCAATGACGACTCAATGATAGAACCGGTAGCATTGCGGTCGGGATTTGCTTTCAGATCAAGCATTTCCGCTTCAAGCAATACTTTTTCCATCAGTTCGTTTACGCCGATACCTTGTTTAGCCGAAACATCTTGTGATTGATATTTCCCTCCCCATTCTTCTATCAAAAAATTCATACCTGCCAATTCTTCTTTAATTTTCGTAGGATTGGCATTCGATTTATCTATCTTATTAATAGCAAACACAATAGGCACCCCTGCCGCCATAGCATGATTGATTGCTTCCTTTGTTTGCGGCATCACACTGTCGTCGGCAGCTACAATAATAACCGCAATATCTGTTACCTGTGCGCCGCGCGCGCGCATGGCTGTAAACGCTTCGTGACCCGGCGTATCCAGGAAAGTTATCCGCCTGCCGTCTTCCAACATGACGTTGTAAGCGCCGATATGTTGCGTAATTCCTCCTGCTTCACCGGCTATTACGTTAGCCTTGCGGATGTAGTCAAGCAACGATGTCTTACCATGATCTACATGTCCCATCACAGTAACAATCGGCGCACGCGGTCGTAAATCATCCGGATCGTCTTCCTCCTCCACAATGGCTTGCGAAACTTCGGCGCTAATGTATTCCGTATGAAAACCAAATTCTTCAGCTACTAAATTGATTGTTTCGGCATCCATACGTTGATTGATGGAAATCATAATCCCAATGCTCATACAGGTGGCAATAACCTGATTAACGGACACATTCATCATACTCGCCAACTCGTTTGCCGTAACAAATTCCGTTATTTTTAAGACTTTGCTATCTTCCATTTCCAAGCTTTCCAACTCTTGTTGCCGGTTGAAAGCCGTTTCCCGCTTCTCTTTGCGGTATTTTGCCGTTTTGGTTTTCCCCTTGCTTGTTAAGCGGGCAAGTGTCTCCTTTACTTGTTTTGCTACATCTTCTTCACTCACTTCCGGCTTAATAATCGGTCTTTTTAAGCGATTCGTATTCTGAACGATTCGACTCTTCCCTTGCGCACTTTTTGCCCTTTCATTAGTGGGATTCGGACGGTTAAATCCTGAAGGCACATTCGTAATGTCCACCTTTTCTTTATTGATGCGGCTACGTTTTTTCTTTATTCCGGCAGCGACGGTGGCAGCCGTTTGTTTCTCGTCCGGTTTGCTAACAGGCTTTTCCTCTTTTCGGATTTCCTTAATAATAGCCTCTTTCATCCGGTTTTTCTGGTCTTGCCGTATTTTATCTTTCTCTTCCCGTTCCTTTCGTTTTTCCTCTTTGCTCTTTTTCTTTGGTCGGACATTTTGATTCAAGGTCGATAAATCTATCTGCCCTACCACATTAATACGTGAAACAAATTCCGTAGGACGAATTTTAAATACGCCACCCGCCGCCTCCACAGCCTCCGTTTCTTCACTGTTTTTTTCTTTCGTATCACCCTTTTCTTCAACAAGAGCAACATCCTTTTCCTCTTCCGGGTTTTCGTCCACCACTACCCTCTCCCTTTCTTCCGCTTCGTCTGCTATACTCTGTTCAGAGGCAACAGAAAGAGGAGCCAAAGCAGCCATTTCTTCCTTCTGCACTTCATTATCCTGAATAGTCTCTTTCTCCACGATGAAGGACTTTTCATCCACTACCTCCTCCGATTGCTTTTTCTCTTCGGCAATTTTTTCCGTCGCCGCTTCATCGCGTTCTTTTCTCGATTTCAGAGTTAGTTCATCCAAATCTATTTTACCTACGGATTTGAATTTCGGACGCGCTTCGTCCGGAATCACTGCCTTTATAACATTATCGTCAACGGATACCGACACCTTGCTGCGTTCTTTACTTTGGCGTTCATGAATAAAGCGTTCCGACTCTAATCTCAAATTTTTATCCTTACTAAACTCTTTCACAAGTTCGGCATATTGCTCTTCCGTTATTTTAGTATTAGCACTTGCTTCAACGACATACCCTTTCTTTTGCAAGAACTCGACTACCGTCGCTATTCCCACATTCAAATCTCTTGTTGCTTTATTTAATCTTATCGCCATATTTATCCCTCTTCTTCCTCAAATTCCGATTTCAAAACACGTATTACTTCATCAATGGTCTCTTCTTCCAAATCTGTCTTTTCAATTAATATATCACGGGAAGTATTCAATACCGCTTTAGCCGTATCTATTCCAATATTCTTTATCGCATCAATCACCCATTCATCTATCTCATCTTTAAACTCATCCAAATAAATATCTTCATCGTCTTGGGTTTCTTCATTCAACTCGCGGAACACATCAATGGTGTACCCTGTCAGCATACTTGCCAGCTTAATGTTTACTCCCCCTTTGCCGATAGCCAAAGACACCTCCTCCGGTTTCAAAAACACTTCTACTTTGGAATCCTCCTGATTCAGACGAATGGAAGATATTTTTGCCGGACTAAGCGAACGCTGGATAAACAATGAAGTGTTTGTTGTATAGTTAATTACGTCTATATTTTCATTCCGAAGTTCCCGAACGATTCCGTGAATACGACTTCCCTTTACTCCTACACACGCTCCTACGGGGTCTATTCTGTCGTCATAGGACTCTACCGCAATTTTAGCGCGTTCACCGGGTATGCGAGCTATTTTCTTAATAGTAATCAAACCGTCGTTTATTTCGGGTACTTCCAATTCAAACAACCGTTGAAGAAATATAGGCGAAGTGCGTGATAAGATAATCTTTGGGTTATTGTTTTTATTATCCACACGCAACACAACCGCACGTACCATTTCTCCTTTACGATAGAAATCGCTTGGAATCTGCTCCTGCTTAGGAAGCAACAGCTCATTTCCATCATCGTCCAGCATTAAAATCTCTTTCTTCCATACCTGATAAACCTCTGCGCTGATGATAGTTCCCACCTTTTCGATGTACTTATTATAGACGCCATCTTTCTCCAACTCCAATATCTTTGTAGCAAGCGTTTGACGGAGGCTCAAAATAGCGCGTCTGCCGAAATCGGAAAAAATAACTTCGTCGCTCACCTCCTCGCCTATTTCATACGATGGGTCTATTTTTTGCGCCTCCGCTAATGAAATTTGCAAATTCGGATTTTTAAACTCTTCATCCGCCACCACTTCCCGATTCCGCCATATCTCAAAATCCCCTTTGTCGGGATTTACAATCACATTGTAATTTTCATCCGTGCCGAACATTTTCGAAATAACACTACGGAAAGATTCTTCTAAGACACTTACCATCGTAGTTCTATCAATGTTCTTCAAATCTTTAAATTCTGAAAACGTATCTACCAAGCTGATTGTTTCCTCTTTTCTAGCCATTTTATTTAAAACAGATTAAGTACTTCGTATATTTTATTTCACCATAACCGAAAGTGAAATCCTCTTCCGTTATTTTAGCATGTTTTTCTCCTGAAAGTTTCACTTTCTTTTGTACGGTGATGATAAATTCTTCTTCATTGGCATCCTTTAAGATGCCGGTCAGTTTCCGTTTGTCTTTAGTTAACACCTCTATTTTTCCCCCGATATGAATATAGTATTGCTGCAAAACTTTGAAAGGCTGTCCGAGTCCTGCCGAGCCGACCTCCAGTTCATAGTCCGCCGCCTCCTGATTCAGTTTCGATTCGATATAACGGCTCAATTCTACGCAATCCTCTATCCACACCCCTTCGGCATGGTCTATTTCAACCGTAATTTTATTTTCCGGACTGACCATCACATCAACCAGAAAATAACCCTTCCCTTCCAACCACTCCTCCACAAGTTGACGAACAATGTTCTTCTCTGTCATTCGTAGTTTGTCTTAACTTATTTTGTTTATTATGAATAAAAAAAGGAGCTTGGTCGCCCCTCTCTCACCTTATCATCGATTTTCGACACAAATATATTAATAAAGAATCTATTTCATGATAAAAATACAAAAAATTTGTTCTCGCGTAGATTTTAACTACCCAATGCACTTGTTAGTAACACGGTCTTCATACCTCATTTTTTATTTATGGCTTCAATCAATTTCTTTACTTCCGGAATAATTATTTCTTTACGGTGCAATTCTATTACTCCTTTCTCTTCAAAAGTATTTAAGGCTTTCGATATATTCATACGAGTTTCATTGAGATACTGCGCAAGACGATTCATTTTCACCTTTATCCGTCTCTCACCTTTTGGGTAAGCGGAATGGGTTAAGATAAAGTTGACAATTTTACTCTCAGCCGTATCGGGAATAGCTTTTCGCAAACAGGAGTGAAAGGTCTGTGCATAACTGCTGATTGTATTCAAATAGTTCAACCTGAATATCTCGTAATTAAACAATTCGTTGGTTACAAAAGATTTCTCGATGATTAATAGCTCTATTTCCGTATGAGCAATGTAAGAAGAAACAAAACGCACATTCACGCCATAGAGAGAATACAATTCAAGTAAACAAGGAGCCGGAAGGTATTCCACAAAAATAAAATCTTTCTCAAAAGAATAGGACGAAATGATTTTTCCATTCAATAAAAAAATCAATTTATCACAAACATCCCCGGCAAGTACAATGTCTTTCCCTGCTTCATATTTAAGGAAACGTAATTTAATCTTTCCCAATATATTGGTGAAATCTTCTCTGCACATCCCTTGAAACAACGGAAGTTGAAGCATATTATCATACATTGTCGCCATACTCGTTTTATCGCCTAACCTGTTAATATTGGTAGCAAATGTAAAAATTAAATAAATTATTCCGGCGTAAATTCCGACTTTTGACACACTCTCAGGTTTACAACGAACTCATTGCTTGCAGCGTATTTTTGTGCAACATGCGCCATTTTTTTGTGTGGTTTGTTGAATTTTATTGAGGAAGTCAGGGGGGTCAAAAATGGGCGATTTTTTGTATAAAAACAGGCTGTTTTTTGGTATTTGGTCAAATTTGGTCAAAAATGGGTAGGAAATGGGCAGTTTTTTGCAGGTGGTTTTTTTCTGTAAGTCCGTATTAATCGGGGTTTTGAAAACTAAATGGGTACAAAAGTAGACATTCTGAAAAAAAAAAAATTCTGTGAATTTGTTTGACTCCGGACGAATGGTTTGTCCGGTATTTTTATATCCTTGAAGAGGGTGGCGTACCCCGCCCCTGCGCCTGTACGTTTATGCGGTGGTTTCGGGTATGTCTGCTTTTTTGGGGGGGTTACGGGTTTAATTTTATTGACAAATGGGGGTCAAAAACGATGAATTTTTTTCGTAATTCATTGATAATCAATAGCAAAAATTTGAAAAACGAGCTATCGTATAATTCGCTGATAATTAGTAATATAGGTGGGCGCTGGGGTTTTTCAAAAATTTATTGTCCATTTATTTTACTGTGGGTTGTCAATAAATTGTCAGGTTATTCAGGTCTAACGGGCAGGGTATGCCTTGCCCTTACATGCTCCCTACATGGTTCCTGCGGGTTTTTGTATCAGTCTGTCAAGGAACGCTTTCGGGCAACCACAAAGGGTTGCCCCCTGCAAGTCCTGTGGATTCCCTGCCGTCTGCCGGTATGCCTTATGCGGGATAATTTTATTGCGCCATTACCTGCGGAAGACAGGGTTCCGTATTGGTTTACGGATACAAAATTAATAAAATCGTTGAATTAGGCAAGCATTATGCTTGCAAAGTTATATTCATTAGTTAATTCAAGTTGCTATTTATAATTTGCAATAAAATTAGGAGTCAATCCTCTACCTTTGTATTATCCACACACAAAAGCAGGAGGACTGACTCTATGGTTACAAAAACCATTGCAATATATGTATTTTTGGATGAACTATTCAAATCTATGGGACATAAAGAACCGATAAATAGCAACTTGAATTACAATAATATAAATTAGTAACTGAAAAGCTCTTCACATCAGGAAATTCTATCCTTAATTCTTTGTTCAGTTGTTTAAAGAATCCGCTTCCCCAAACGGCATCCATTTGACGGACAATAATATCATGTCCTAAATCCCAATAAAGGTGCAATAATTCATCGTTTACTTTTATTATTGCCTTTATTTGGCTTTGACGGATACGTGATTTTAAATCCTTTAGCCACGCTTTATATTCGCTATCTTTTATTAAATCAGTACTCATTACAATCTATATTTAGCTGATGCAAAATAATCAATATTGTCACATGTCATTCATTGATAATCCCTTAAGTTCTACTCTATATTTCCCCAACTCTTTCTTAATACCATCTGCTTTTACGGCAAGCAGATTCATATCAATCCTTTTAGAATTTCGCTTTATTTCCGCTACGGTTGCCGTTTTATCCAAATCATTGAGCGCTATCAAGTCAATTTCATTTTTTCCTTTATTATCCCAATAGCTCCCGATACTTGTTACTCGTTCACTTTCGGCAATTTTCTCACGAAAGTATTTCTCCAAAATCAAACCGCTGTAGGTTTCATAGTTTTGATTAATATATTCTCGAAGAAGCTCTTGTTTTCCCATTTCAATGAATGATTGATTGGGATAGATAAAGCGAAACCAAAACCGTAAGTAATTGTCATTGATAGTCCAACGAGCTTTGCGACTTTCCGGTCGGGAAAACATAGGTTTATTTTTTACGATGAGCGAATATTCTTTCTCAAGATTGACAAGGTACGCCCCTGTATTTTTTTCTATAATGGAATCAATCTCACTTTGTGTATTCTTACCTGAAGCAATTAATTGTAATATAGAGAAATAAGTCCCATATTCTTTCCCAAATTCCGATACAAGCAAGTCTTTTCCTTCATCCAAAAAAGGAGAATCGGGAAGCGTTATCATGTGGAGTATCTTCTCTATCGTTGCGGCTTCGGCTTCCATGAGTAAATTGATGTATTTGGGAACCCCGCCTGTAATAAGATAGAGGCACAACAAATCCTCGGACGTGTATTCGAGATTATAATCCCCAAGTATCTCTTTTATTACACTTATAGCAAAAGGTTGTATAATCATTTTTGAAGTCAAACGACCAAATAAAGGCTCTTTCTTGTTTTCAAAAATCTTCATCATCATGGAATATATGGAACCGCAAACGATAAAGTTAATTTTTGCCGTATCCTTATATTTATCCCAAAGATTTTGAATATCACTGAAAATAGACGAATTAACATTATCAAACTCCTGAAATTCATCAATTATTAAGGTGTAGTGTTCCTTTGTGGCAAACAGCAGTAGTTGCTCAAAAAGGTCGTGGAATTGCGTTATTGTGCCAAATATCTGTAAGCCTAAAACCTCCATTGCCTCTTTTTGAAATTGAGTACAAAGAAGCGGTTCGTTTTTGCGAGAGACAAACAGGTACAAATATTTCTGTCCTTTCACCGATTCTAAAAGCAATGAAGTTTTACCAATTCTACGCCGACCAACCATCACTGTAAAACAGGCACTTTTCTTTGATTGTTCCCCATTACGATTAAGCGTTTCTAACTCTGTTTTCCTATCATAAAATTTCATG